>JACCDG010876963.1_pt1 | contig 40990 bp, 35 predicted proteins | sample 7442471 | NCBI WGS metagenome assembly JACCDG01 (sample SAMN15323444, study PRJNA562643) | freshwater metagenome | isolation source: river surface water | place: USA:Blue River Watershed | collected 2017-08-17
CGTAGCGGGCATTGCCAACCACCGCCGGCAGCGCCAGTGCCGAAATCGGCAACAGGCCGCTGAAGATCGACGGACGCTCCTGATCCTGCACGGTGTGGAACCAGGTCGGGCCAGTCAGGCGATAGTCTGCGCGACCGGTGATCCGCAGCCCATCGTTGACCGGAACCTTGATGTCCGCGCCAACGTTGAGCGTCCAGTCAGCCGTGTAGGGTGACTTGTTGCCCACGGTGTAGGTGCGCGATGCGTTCTTCTTGATCTCGCTGTCGGCGACGTTGAACGAACCGAACAGCTTCAGCCCATCAACGACCTTGGCGGTCATGTTGATTTCAGCACCCTTCACATCAACCGTATCGATATTCGAAACCACGCGCAGCAGGCCAAAGCCGCCAACGAAGAATTCGAAGAACTGCATGTCGCTGATGCGGGTATAATAACCGGCGATATCGTAGGTCACGCGGTTATCGAACAGGGTCCCCTTGATCCCGGCCTCAAACGCGCTCGACTTTTCCTTGCGGTACTGGTCGTCGATCCGGACGTTTGCATTGATCGTGCCCGGGGTCACGCCGTTGTTGAAGTTGGCATTGATAAGCGCCGAAGAGCCCTGGTTGTTGAAACCACCCGATTTGAAGCCAATGCCCCAGTTGGCATAGATGTTCAGCTCGCTTGTCGGGGTATAGCTCAGCGTGATCTTCGGCTGGAGCTGCTTGAACGATGCCGACTTTGGCGTCAGCGGGCCAAAGGCCTGACCCGGATTGATCGGACCGCCGGTGAAGGGGTCGGTCGCAGTCGGCACCAGCGAGTTCGAAGAACGATCTTCGATGTCATAGCGCATCGCCAGGCCTGCCTTGAACTGATCGTTGGGCTTGTAATCCAACGAACCGAACGCGGCATAAACCTTGGTGTCGAAGTTATCGGCCAGCAGCAGCGAAGTCGGGTTCGCGGTGTTCGGCGCGTTGTAGAGGTTCTTGATCACCCCTGCCCCGGTATCGCCGCCCAGGCTGACGCCGGTGGTGCGATCGATGCTCAGGAAATAGGTGCCGACCTGCCACGACACGGGACCATCGCCCGTGGAGACCAGGCGGACTTCGGCGCTGATGTCCTGCTGGTTGCGCAGCTGGTACTGGATCCCGTCACAGGTGGTATTGCTGTAAGGTCCGAACGTCGAGCCGTTTGCCGGAGCAAAGATGAACGGTACCGGGATCGCCCCGATCGCCCCGGGCTGATTGACCGGATAGCCGGTGTTGGCGGCAGTCGTGGCAAAGCACGAATTCACCGTGGCCTGCCCGGCCGGCTGCGCCGCGCTGATATAGCGGGCAAAGTCGGCCGACGTGCCATCGGCTACCAGGTTCTGCTTGATGTCCGAGAACAGCGCCCAAGCCACCAGCTTGGTGGTTTCAAAGCTGTGCTCAACCTTGATCGAGCCGTCAAAGCTCTTCTGATCATTGGTTGCCCGGATATTGTTGTAGAACCGGAAATCGTGGGCGTTCACGTCCTCATAGAACTTCGGGTTCACAGCTGCGAAGTTCGGCAGGTGGAACGAGGCGTTGAACGGCAGCGAAGCGCCGTGGAATTCGGCATAGCGCAGCTTCACGTCAAATTCAGTGGCATCGCCCGTCCGAACGATCAGCCGACCATCGACGTTGAACGATTCCTTGTCATCCACCGTCTTGCTGTTGCCCAGGAAGATATTGCGGAAGAAGCCATCGGAATGCTGGAAGCTGCCGCTGACCACCAGGCCTGCATTCTCACCCAGCGGGGTCGAGATATAGGCCGAGGCATCGACCGTGTTCTCGCTGGCGTACGACGCCTTGACACCGCCTTCGAGCACATCCTTGGGCTTCAGCGTCTGCAGCACGATCGCGCCGGCGGCAGCATTACGGCCATATAGCGCGCCTTGCGGACCCTTGAGGATTTCGACCTGACGCAGCGTGCCCTGAACCTGGTTCAGCTGGGCCGTGTTGGTCTTCAGGATGCCATCGACCACCAAGGCGACCGAGCTTTCAGCATCGCGCGCGCCATTGATGCCGCGAATGTTGATCTGGGTATCACCCGCTTCCGCCGTGCCGGTGACGATCGTCACCCCCGGGGTCAACTGGGCGAAATCGTCAGCGTTCTTGGCACCGGTGCTTTCCAGCATCGCGGCCGAAAGCACGGCGACCGAAGCCGGAACATCCTGCAACCGCTCGTTCTGGCGGCGGGCAGTGACGATGATAGCCTCTTCTTCATTGATGCCTTCAGCAGCGCTATCCTGCGCGAGAGCCGGCGTAGCACCAAGGACAAGGCCAACGGCTGAAGCCGAAAGCAGCAGGCGCGTGATCCGCATCGTAAAATCCTCCCTGTTCACCGCCGCCCGATCCAACTGCAATAATGCCAAGGCGGCTTGCGAGATGGGCAGCTTATTGTATACAAATGCCTCAGGTCAAGTCATTCAGGCAGCAACATGTCACGCGCGTCGGATCACGCCTATACGGTAATTCGGGGAATGATCCTCGCAGGGGAACTTCAGCCCGGCGCTCAGCTTAGCGAGGAAGCGCTCGCCCTGCGCTGCGAAGTGTCGCGCACGCCAGTCCGCGATGCCTTGCGTCGACTCGAATCAGACCTCCTGATCCGTCGCAGCGAAAGCCAGCGCAGCTTTGTAGCGGACTGGACCGATGACGATATCGAAGACGCCTTTGAGCTTCGCTCGATGCTGGAAGCCCAGGCCGCACGCCGGGCAGCAACACGGATCGCCCCCGCCCAGCTTGAGGCCCTGCGTCATCATAACCGCGTGATTGGCGAGAGCATTGCCGGAGAGGTGGCGGATATTCCGAACTTCCTCGAACACAATCGCGCCTTCCATGAGATCATTCTGGCTGCAGCAGGATCGTCGCGCCTGGCCAGCCTGCTGACCAGGCTAATCGAGCAGCCGGTGGTCTGGCGCACGGCCCAGAACTATGACCGCGAAAACTTGCAACGCTCGCACCGCGAGCACGAAGAATTGCTTGCCGCCTTTGCCCGGCGCGACGCCGGCTGGGCCGCCTCAATCATGACGGGCCATATTCGCCGCGCCTATTACGCCTATCTCGATGCCTACACCGCGCAGCGCATAGCAGCCGAATAGCCCTCTTGCAGTTTTGTATACAATAATGCCATAGCTGCCCCGATGACCACATCCCCCGCCCCTGCTGGAGTCGAATTCGTCGAAGTTGGCCCGCGCGATGGGCTGCAGAACGAGAAGGCTTTGATTGCGACAGCGGACAAGCTGGCGCTGATCAATCACGCCATTGCCGCCGGTGCCCGCCGGATCGAGGTGACGAGCTTCGTGAACCCGAAAAAGGTGCCGCAAATGGCCGATGCCGACGATGTCTGCGCCGGCCTGCCCGACCGGGATGACGTTACTTACATCGGCCTGGTGATGAACCTGCGCGGCGCCGAGCGCGCGCTCGCCACCGGCCGGATCAACCAGCTTGGCGCGGTCTGCGTTGCCACCGATCGCTTCGCCATGGCCAACCAGGGCCAGACCAGCGACGAATCGGTTGATGCAGCCAAGGCCATCGTTGCCCTGGCAAGGGAACACGGGCGCACGGCCCAGGTCACCATTGGTGCCGCATTCGGCTGCCCTTTTGAGGGCGAAGTCAGCGAGGATCGCGTGGTCAAGATGGCCGCGCGGCTGGCCGAAGCAGGCCCGGTCGAAGTGGCGCTGGCCGATACCATCGGGGTAGGCAATCCGGCCCACGTTGCCCGCCTTGTCGAGCGTATCCGGCAGGCGATCAATCCGCTGCCGGTTCGCGTCCACTTCCACAACACCCGCAACACCGGCCTGGCCAATGTCTGGGCTGCAGTGCTGGCTGGTGCGACGGTCATCGACGGATCGCTGGGCGGTCTGGGCGGCTGCCCCTTCGCCCCTGGCGCTGCCGGCAACGTGCCCAGCGAAGATGTGGTCTACATGCTTGAACGGGCCGGAATTACGACGGGCATGGACTTGGCGCGAATGATCGAGGCGAGCCGCTGGCTGGCCGGAGTGATGGACCGAAAATTGCCGGGGATGGTGGCGCAGGCCCCCGTGTTCCCCAAAATTGCAGACTGACACAGATTTTCTCGGGAGTAGGATCGCATGGGTTATCGCCTTGGAGTGGATGTCGGCGGGACGTTTACCGACCTCCTCTTGTTCAATGTCGATACGGGTGGCTTCTGGCGGCACAAAACGCCGTCGACCCCGCACGACAGTTCGGAAGGTATTCTCAATGGCGTGACCGCGATCTGCGGCGCAGCCGGGATCAAGCCCGATGCCATTGAATACTTCCTGCACGGCACCACGGTTGCCACCAATGCCGTGCTGGAAGGCAAAGGTGCCAAGGTTGGCCTGGTCACGACCGAGGGCTACCGCCATATTATGCAGATCGCCCGCTCCTTTGTGCCCGGCGGCCTGGCAGCCTGGATCATCTGGCCCAAGCCGACCCCCCTGGCCCACCTGGAAGACACGGTCACGATCAAGGGCCGCATCGACGCGCAGGGCAACGAAGTTCGTCCGATCGATGAAAATGATGTGCGCACGCAGCTTGGCCTACTCAAGGCCCAGGGCGTCGAAGCCATCACGGTCAGCCTGATCAACGCCTATGTCAGCGGCGCGCACGAAACCGTGGTCGGCAAGATTGCGGGCGAAGTCATGCCGGGCGTGCCCGTTTCGCTCAGCCACGAGGTCCTGCCGGAAATGCAGGAGTATGAGCGCACCCTGACAACGGTTGCCAATGCTGCGGTCCGTCCGGTCGTGGGTAAGTACGTTTCGAACCTGCGCACGCGCCTGGCCGATGCCGGCATGGCCGGCAAGCTTTCGCTGCTGCGTTCGGATGGCGGCCTGATGTCAGCCCAGAAGGCGGAAGAACAGCCGGTCAACATCCTGATGTCGGGCCCTGCCGGCGGGGTGACCGGTGCATTGTGGGTTGGCAAGAACGCCGGGATCCGCAACATCCTGACGCTTGATGTCGGCGGCACCAGCACCGACGTGGCGCTGATCGAAAACCTTGAACCGCGCCGCCAGCGCACCACCGAAGTCGGCCACCTCTCGGTCCGCGCCTCGGCCCTGGACGTGAAGACGGTTGGCGCAGGCGGCGGTTCGATCGCCTATGTGCCGGAATTGACCAAGGCGCTGCGTGTCGGCCCGCAATCGGCTGGCGCGGTCCCCGGTCCCGTGGCTTACGGCAAGGGCGGCGAACTGCCGACCGTGACCGATGCCAACGTGGTGCTCGGCTATCTGCCCGAAAACCTCCTTGGCGGGGCGTTCAAGCTTGATCGCGAAGGCGCCAAGAAGGCGGTCCAGACGATTGCCGATGCGCTGGGGATTGACCTGATGGCCGCCGCCCGCGGGATCATCGATATCGTCAACGAGAACATGTTTGGCGCACTCCGCATGATCTCGGTCCAGCAGGGCTATGACCCGCGCCACTTTGCGCTGATGGGCTTTGGCGGCGCTGGCCCGCTCCACGTCAACGCAGTGGCCCGCCTGATGGGTTCCTGGCCCGCGGTTTCGCCGGTTTCGCCGGGCGTGCTTTGTGCGCTGGGCGATGCCACCACCCGGATGCGGACCGAAACCGCCCGTTCCTTCTCGCGCCTTGCCACAGCCACCCAGGCTGATGAGCTGATCGCGATCCTGGATGAGATGGCCGCGCAGACCCGCGCCGAGCTGCTCTCTGATGGGGTTCCCGAAGCGGATATCACCAGCGAATTTGAAGTGGACGTGCGCTATGCCGGCCAGGCCTTTGAAGTGCCGCTGACGATCACGCCCGATGTGCTGCGCGCCGATGGCGTGGCCGGCATCCTCAAGCGCTTTGATGAAGAGCACCACCGGCTCTTCACCTTCAACATGGATACGCCGCACGAAATCGTGAACCTGCGCGCCGTTGCGCTGGGCAAGGCGCTGGACCTGCCCGCCGCCGAACTGCCCAAGGGTGATGGCAACCCGATCGCCGCCAAGATGCGCGACCACACGCTGTGGATGGACGGACGCGAACAGGCGGCCGTCATCTATGACCGGTCCAAACTGCGGCAGGGGGATGTGATCCCCGGCCCGGCGATCGTGGTGGAAATGGATTCCACCACCCTGATCGAAAGCGGCTGTGTCGCCACCGTCGACGCTGTCGGCAACATCCTGATCAACCTGGCCTGAGGGGAGACGAGCCATGCCTGCAACCATCGTCGAAACCAACCCGACCCCCTTCAAGTCGATCCCGATCGACCCTGTAACGCTCGACATCATTGAAAATGCGCTGCGCAACGCCCGCATTGAAATGGACGCAACCCTGGTGCGCACCGCAATGTCGCCGGGTATCCGCGAACAAGGCGATGCCTTCCCGCTGATTGCCGACCATACCGGCAAGATGATCGTCGGTCAGTTCGGCAGCTTCATCGGCGGCTTCCTCAAGAGTTATGAGGGCACGCTGGAAGACGGCGACATGATCTTCCTGTCCGATCCCTATTCCTGCGGCGGCGCGATCAGCCACTCGAACGACTGGCTGGTGCTGCTTCCGGTGTTCAAGGACGGGCGCCTGCTGGCCTATACCGCGATGTTCGGCCACCAGAGTGACATTGGCGGCAAGGTTGTCGGCTCGATGCCGATCAACGCCCGTTCGATCTTCGAGGAAGGCGTCCGCATTCCGCCGGTCAAGATCTGGAAGAAGGGTGAGTATAATAACGACCTGATGAAGCTCGTCATGCACCAGACCCGCAAGCCGGACTGGTGCCAGGCTGACCTAAACGCCTTGATCGCTTCGTGCCGCGTCGCCTCGCGCCGCGTGATCGAAATGGCCGACCGGTTTGGCGATGATGTTTACGTCTCTGCCACGCAGGAGCTGCTGGCACGCAACCACCGCGCGATGCAGGCCCTGATCGGCATGGCGATTGCCGAGGAGCCAGTGAGCTTCGAGGACTACATCTGCGACGATGGCGTCGGCTATGGCCCCTACAAGATCAAGTGCACCATGTGGCGCGAGGACGGCAAGGTCGTGCTCGATTTCGCGGGAACCGATCCGCAGTCGGCCGCATCGATCAACTTCTTCCTCAACGAGAACATGTTCAAGATGTTCTTCGGCATCTACATGATCATGGTCTTCGACCCCCAGATCCTGTTCAACGACGGGTTCTATGACCTGATCGATGTGCGGATTCCGGAAGGCAGCCTGCTCAAGCCGAAGTTCCCCGCCGCGCTCTCGGGCCGCACCCACGCGCTGGGCCGGATTTTCGATATCCTGGGCGGCCTGCTGGGCCAGAAGACTCCGGAATTCCTCAACGCCGCAGGCTTCAGCTCGAGCCCGCACCTGTTCTACTCGGGCAATGATACGCGCCCGGGCAAGGGCGGCGAGTGGTTCCAGCTGTTCCAGATCGGCTTCGGCGGCATTCCCGGCCGGCCGCTGGGCGACGGGCCCGACGGTCACTCGCTGTGGCCGGGCTTTACCAACGTCCCGAACGAGTTCCTCGAACGTTACTTCCCGATGCTGATCGAGCGGTACGAGACCGAACCGGACTCGGGCGGCGCGGGCCTGCATCGCGGCGGTAACGGCATTCACATGACCTATCGCTTCCTCAGCCCCGGCACGATCTCGATCCATGATGACCGGTGGTTCGTGCCGCCCTGGGGCGTCAACGGCGGCGAGCCGGGCAAGCGGGCCAAGAAGATCCTGGAGAAGGCCGATGGCACCAGCGTGATTGTTGGCAACAAGGTTGAGGATGTCGAGGTCGAAGTGGGTGATCAGCTGCACTTCATCACCTGGGGCGGCGGCGGCTGGGGTGACCCGCTGGAGCGCGATCCGGCACTGGTCGGCCTGGAAATCACGCAGGGACTGGTCACGCCCGAAGGGGCAAAGGCCTATGGCGTGGTCGCCAATGCCAAGGGCGTGGTCGATGCAGCCGCAACCGAATCCTTGCGCGCCGAAATGCGGTCCAAGCGCAGCGAATTGCCGCTGTTTGACTATGGTCCGGGGATCGAAGTCCTTCGCGCCAATTGTCAGGCCGAAACCGGTTTGCCCGCCCCGATCCAGCCCGTCTGGCCGCACCTCGAAGCCGCGGAGTAACCATGGCCGAGAACACTGGTGCGCTGAAGGGGCTCCGTGTCGTTGAACTGGGCCAGCTGCTGGCTGGCCCGTTCTGCGGCCAGCTGCTGGGCGATATGGGCGCAGACGTCATCAAGGTCGAACCGCCGGGCGCGGGCGATCCGTTCCGCGTCTGGGGCATGGGCGATGAAAAGGTTGTCTGGGAGGTACTGGCGCGCAACAAGCAGTCGATCTCGTGCAACCTGCGCGTTCCCGAAGGCCAGGCGCTGGTCCGCAAGCTGATCGCCACGGCTGACGTGCTGATCGAGAACTTCAAGCCCGGCACCCTGGAAAAATGGGGCCTGGGACCGGATGTGCTCCATGCTGAAAACCCGGGCCTGATCATCGCCCGGATGAGCGGCTATGGCCAGAACGGCCCCTATTCCGATCGCGCCGGCTTTGGCGGCATTGGCGAGGCGATGGGCGGCTGGCGCTATATCGTTGGCGATCCCGATCGCCCGCCGGCCCGGATGGGCGTTTCGATTGGCGATACGCTGTGCGCCACCTATGGCACCATGGGCGTGCTGGCTGCGCTCCACCACCGTGACAAGACCGGCCAGGGCCAGGTCGTGGACACCGCGCTTTACGAAGCCGTCTTGCAGGTGATGGAAGGCCTGGTGCCCGAATACGTGCACAACGGCTTCATCCGCGAACGTTCAGGCTCAATCCTGCCCGGCATTGCCCCGTCAAACGTCTATAGCTGCAGCGACGGCGTCTACATGATCGGCGCGAACAACGATCAGATCTTCAAGCGGCTGGCCAAGGCCATGGGCCGTCCCGAACTGGGCGATGATCCGCGTTATGCCACCCATATCGCCCGCGGCGAACATCAGACCGAGCTGGATGATCTGATCAATGCCTGGACCCGCACCCTGACCATCGATGAAGTCGATGCGCTGATGATCGAACATTCGATCCCGGCTGGCCGGGTCTATCGCGCGCCGGACATGCTGGTCGATCCGCACTTCCAGGCCCGCGAAGCCATCATCGAGGTCGAAACCGAACGTTTCGGCCCGCTCAAGATGCAGAACGCCTTCCCCAAGCTTTCGGCCACGCCCAGCGGCGTGCGCCGGCCTGCCCCGTCGAAGGTGGGCCAGCACAATGCCGAAATCTATGGCGACTTGCTGGGGCTCAGCAACGATGAGCTCGATGGACTGAAGGCGGCAGGGGTGATCTGATGGCCAAGGGCGAAGGCGATCTGGGAGAGAACTACAAGGGCGCCTTCGACGGCCACCTGCCGTTCGGTCAGAAGCCGGCGCTCTTGATCGTCGACTTTGTGGTTGCCTACCTCGATCCCGCCTCGCCGCTTTATGCCGGGGTCGAGGATGCCCTGGCCAGCAACGAGCGGCTGCTCGCTGCGGCCCGCAAGGCCGGCATCCCGGTGCTCTTCACCAATGTTGAGTACACGCCCGGCGGCGCGGATGGAGGGGTTTTCTACCGCAAGGTTCCCGCGCTCAAGGCTTTCGACCGCGGTTCGCCGCTTGGCGCCTTCCCTCCCGGCCTCCAGCCGCAGGATGGGGAACTGGTGATCACCAAGCAGTACGCCTCTGCATTCTTCGGCACCACGCTGGCGGCAACGCTAACGGCAATGGGCATAGACACCTTGCTGATTACCGGTCTCTCCACTTCAGGTTGCGTCCGCGCGACGGCGCTGGATGCCTGCCAGTACGGCTTCCTGCCCTTCGTTGTGCGCGAGGCCTGCGGCGATCGCCATCCCGGCCCGCACGCGGCCAACCTGTTTGACCTCCAGGCAAAGTACGCAGAAGTCATTTCCGAAGACCAAGCACTCGCTCACCTCAAGGTGCGCGGCTGATCCGGCCGCGCCGCCGTTCCGCAATACTGCACCGCTTTACAGGCTTGCCATGCCAAAACGAGATTCGCGTGCCGAACTGATCCGCACGCTGGAAACCATCGATCAGCGGCTGCGCTGGATGTCTGCGTGGATCATCCACAATGCCAACCACCTGCGCGAAAGCCGTGACGGGCTGAAGGTGGGCGGCCACCAGGCCAGCTGCGCCTCGATGACCGCGATCATGTCGGCGCTCTATTTTCATGCCCTGCGCCCGCAAGACAAGGTGGCGGTAAAGCCGCACGCCGGGCCGGTGCTCCATGCGATCCATTACCTGCTGGGCAACCAGAGCCTTGAACAGCTCAAGGCCTTCCGCGGACTGGGCGGCGCGCAAAGTTATCCCAGCCGCACCAAGGACAAGGTGCCAGTCGATTTCTCTACCGGCTCGGTCGGCCTCGGGGTCGCCGTCACAGCCTTTGCCAGCCTGGTGCAGGATTACCTGATCGCCCACGGCCAGCTGCCCGAGGCCGAAGCCGGCCGCATGATCGCGTTGATGGGCGATGCCGAGCTGGACGAAGGCAACATCTATGAGTGCCTGATCGAAGGCTATAAGCACGATATCCGCAACTGCTGGTGGATTGTCGATTACAACCGCCAGTCGCTCGACAGCACAACTGCCGACCGGATGTTCCGGCGCTTCGACGATATCTTCGAAACCTGCGGCTGGCGCGTCATCACACTCAAGCACGGCAAGCTGCAGCGCGAAGTGTTCAAACGCCCCGGTGGGAAAGCTATCGATAAATGGATCGATGATTGCCCCAACGCGGAATATGCCGCGCTGACCTATCAAGGCGGAGCCGCCTGGCGCGCGCGGCTGAATGCCGACCTTGCCGGGGACCAGCCAGCGCTCGACCTGATCGCCAGCTTCGATGACGATGGCCTTTCGCGGCTCATGCTCAACCTTGGCGGGCACTGCATTGAAACGCTGGTCGATGCTTTCGAACGCGCACAGGATGATGTGCCAACGCTGTTCATCGCCTATACGGTCAAGGGCTATGGCCTGCCGTTCCAGGGCCACAAGGACAACCACGCCGGGCTGATGAACCCCACCCAGATGGCCGATTACCGGGCCAGCCTGGGCATCGCCGAAGGAACCGAGTGGGAACCCTTCTCCGGCCTTGGCGATAACAGCGCCGCCGCGCTTAAGGCTTACCTTGAACCTTTCCGGACGAAATTGACCCACCCGGCCCGCAAGGCAACGGCGGTACCGGCTCCTGTTCGTCTGCCCGTCCCTGACGGAGCCGAACAATCGACCCAGGCGGCCTTCGGGCGGATTCTGCTCGATCTGGCCAAGTCCGGCCATCCCATGGCGGACCGGATCGTAACGACTTCGCCCGATGTCACCGTCTCCACCAACCTGGGGGCCTTCGTGAACCAGCGCGGGCTGTTCCGGCGGCAGGAACTGAAAGACGTCTTTGCCGGGCACAAGATCCCCAGTCCCCAGAAGTGGGCCGGGCACGAGGCCGGCCAGCACATCGAACTGGGCATTGCCGAGAATAACCTGTTCCTGATGCTCGCCGCGCTGGGCCTGTCTGCGCCGCTGTTTGGTGAACGGCTGCTACCGATCGGGACGGTCTATGATCCCTTCATCTCGCGCGGTCTCGATGCGCTGAATTATGCCTGTTACCAGGACGCGCGGTTCCTGCTGGTCGCCACGCCGTCGGGCCTGTCGCTGGGGCCAGAGGGCGGCGCGCACCAGTCGATCAACACCCCGCTGATCGGCATGGGCCAACCGGGCCTGACGCATTACGAACCCGCCTTTGCCGATGAACTGGCGCTGTTCATGCAGCGCGCCTTTACCGAAATGCAGGCTGATAACGGCGGCTCAACCTACCTGCGGCTTTCGACGCGGGTGATCGAGCAGCAGCCCCGCCGCGACAGCGACTGGGAGGCTGATGCCCTTGCCGGCGGCTACTGGTTGCGCCAACCCGCGCCAGGATCCCGCGCGGCAATCGCTTTTTCCGGTGCAATCGCGCCCGAAGCGATTTCAGCCTGGGAACAGCTGGTTGATGACCTGCCGGGCCTGGGCTTGCTCAATGTCACTTCGCCCGATCTGCTGCATCGCGGCTGGTCCGCTGCCTGCGCGGCGCGCTGGCAGGGCGGCCAGCGTGCAGCCAGCCATGTCGAGGCGCTGCTGGGACAACTCGCGCCCGATGCCGGGATCGTCACCCTGCTCGATGGATCGCCTGGCGCGCTATCGTGGCTTGGCGGCGTGCGCGGGCAGCGGATCAGTCCGCTGGGGATCGATCGCTTTGGCCAGACTGGCGACCTGCCCGACCTTTACCGCACCTATCGCCTTGATGCCGATGCCGTGGTCGAGGCGATGGCCGAACTGCTGCTGCCTTAACCGCCCTTCATCGCTGCGTGGGCAGCCAGGGCCCGGGCGCGGCCTTCGACATGCTCGACGATCTTGGCCGGATAGCCGCGCGGGCGCAGCAGGCCGGGATCGTGGATCTCGGCATCGCCAAGCCGGGCCAGTTCGGGCACCCACTGGCGGATATAGCCGGCGGCGTCGAACTTCGGGCTCTGCGTCAGCGGGGCCATGATCCGTACGAACATGTTGGCATCCACGCCCGATCCGGCGCTCCACTGCCAGTTGACCGCGTTCTGGGCATAGTCGGCATCGACCAGCGAATCCCAAAACCATTCCTCGCCGCGTCGCCAGTCGATCAGCAGGTGCTTGATCAGGAATGAGGCGACAATCATCCGCACCCGGTTGTGCATCCACCCGGTCGCCCACAGCTCGCGCATTCCGGCGTCGACAATCGGATAGCCGGTGCGGCCCTGCTGCCAGGCTTTGAGGTCAGCCTCGGCCTCTGGCCCGCTGCGCCAGGGCAGGTGATCGAACTCTTCCTTGTAGGAACGCGCGCCATAGTCGGGGAATTGGTGCACCACGTTGGCGGCATAATCCCGCCAGCCCAGCTCTCCCAGGAAGACATCGACCGAACCACCGGCATTGGCCACCGCGTGCCAGACCTGTGCGGGGGAGACCTCGCCAAAGTGCAGGTGCCCCGAAAGACGCGAGGTGCCGAGCATCGAAGGCAGGTTGCGCCGGTCGGCATAGCGCGCGGCGCGGCGCGTAAAGGTTTCCAGCCGTTCGGCCGCACCACCCTCGCCCGGCGTCCATTCGGCGCGCATTCCCCCAGCCCAGTCCGGCTTGGTCGGAAGCAGGCTCCAATCCTCCAACCGCTCGCTGGCGGGCCAAGCCGCCGGTGCCATCAGCTTCGGCGCAGGCAGCGGCGGCGCGGGCGGCATCCGCTCCTGCAAGGCCCGCCAGAAGGGGGTGTAGATCTTGAACGGCGTGCCGCCGCCGGTCAGCACCGATCCCGGCGGTGCAAGGTACATGCCGTGATGCAGCGTCAGGTCCAGCACCTTGGCCACCGCGCGTTCGGCATTGCGCCACCACGGCTCGACATGGTGCAGCGCGTGAACCATGTCTGCGCCCGTTTCAGCCGCAAGCGCCGCAAGCACATCCTCGCTTTTGCCGCGCCGCAGGATCAGCCGCGATCCGGCTGCCTGCAGGTCGGCGTCAAGGCTAGCCAGCGAATGATGCAGCCACCAGCGCGAGGCCGCGCCCATCCGGCGATGCTTCGGCGTATCGTCATCCAGCACATAGACCGGGATCACTGGACCGCGCTGGGCGGCGGCGTGGAAGGCAGGCTGATCGGCCAGCCGCAGGTCGCGGCGCAGCCAGACGATGGTGGGCGTGGTCATGGTGCCGCCTTCGTGCGACCGCGCTGGGCCAGCAAGCTGGCCTTTGGTCGGGTCATGGCAGCGGTGCGGGCGGGCGGCACTGCACTTTCGGCAAGGTCACCGAGAACTGACCACGTGCGCGCGGATCATAGAACCGCGCATCGCGCAGGATCACCGAACCGTTGGGCGCTTTCTCCGCAAAGGGCGCGCGCGACCAGAACAGGAAGGCCTCCGCCTGGGTTCCACCCGTCGCGAGCTGCGCCGCCGATGGCCAGGCGCAAGGCTGGTTGGTGATCGGCTTCGCGTTGCGTTCGATCGGGGGAACCCCCGCTTCAACCCGGAACCAGCGGTTCGGCGCCCCAACGATGAATTCGCGCTCCCAGAAAGCCAGCGGTACCGGTGCAGCAATGCGCACCGGATCGGCTATGGCCTTGCTGGTCGACGGGCCCTTGGTATCCAGCGCCCAAACCAGCTGCATGCCGAAGGTCACCAGGCCATTGTACCCGATGTACAGGCTCATGGCGGCAATGGTCGCCAGCGCTGGCCAGCGCCACGACTTTCCGGCCCGCTCGCGGCGGCGCGAAAACCACACGCCGAAGCCCAGCAGCACCCACAACCAGAGATCGATGATGAACAAGACATCGCCGTGGAACCATCGGCTGGAGAACGGCTCAAGCAGCCGGATGCCGTAAACGTTGAACCAGTCGAACAACGGGTGCGTCAGGCAGCCGAACAGGCTGAGCAGGTAAAGCCACCCGAGGCGGAGCGGAAGCCGCCCTTCCGGCCGCGTGCCGCGCCGGGCCTGCCAGCGATCGTAACCCCACAGCGCACCGGCCAGCAGCGCGGGCAACAGGATCAGCGCCGGTGGCCCATGGGTAATCCCGCGCCGGAAGCCAAGATGCTCGGTCCCGTCCAGCCAGAAGAAGCAGGCCGCATCGATATCAGGCAGATTCGCGCCAATGATCAGCGCCGGCATGGCCAGGCCAGTCCGGCGCTTGAGGCCAGCCTGCCCCAGCACCGCACCGATCAGGGAATGGGTCAAATTGTCCATGTTTTACTCACGCAAAGACGCAAAGGCGCAAAGATATTTCGCCCGGCCGCAGGCTCACCGGTGATTGTTGACCACGCGCTGGATGCCATCCTTGAACGTGGCTTGGCCAAAATTCATCAAGAGTCCCAGGGGCATTTCCAGCAGCCGCAGGTATGTCAAAACCTGCTTTGTGTGGACCAGGCTGACTTTTTCGGTGGACTTCAACTCAATGAGCAACGCGCCCTCGATGATCAAATCTGCCCTGAAAGCGTTGTCTACGACAACACCTTTGAACCTGATCGGAACCTCAACCTGCGACGCAACCGCAAGGCCACGCTCACGAAGGCTGGCAAACATCAAGGCCTGATAGACAGACTCAAGCAGCCCAGGTCCGACTTCACGATGAAGTTGGAAACCACAATCAACTGCCAACCGGGCCAGCTCTTCGATTTCCTCAAGGCGCGACATCTTCGCACCTTTGCGTCTTTGCGTGAGAAAAATCAAATACCTACAGGTCCGGCCCGCCCTCAGTCACGGTCCAGGTCTGGCCCTTGGCGAGCAGCTTGGCGAGGTTCGGTTCCTTGCCCGCGGTCGCCTTTTCACGCTCGGCCATGACCGCCGCCTCGAAGGTCGGGCGCGGATCGTCGTAAAGCACGCCCAGCGCCATCGGGAACGGTCCAAACGGCATTTCGACCAACATGTGCGCGATCGAGCGGTTGGTCACGTCGTGAACGATCACCCCTGCCGCCTGCCAGTTGCCATCAACCACATCGACCACCTTAAGCGTCAGCTTTTCGGTATCGAGGGCAATGCCCTTCTCGCCCCCAGTCTTTGCTGAGCCAAAGAGCATCGGCTCGCCGTTCTGCAGCCATAGCTGGCGGTCCTCGGCGCCCTTTGGTGCGGCGAAATCTTCGAACCGGTCCTTGTTGTAGACGATGCAGTTCTGGAAGATCTCAACGAAGGCCGCACCCTTGTGATGGTAGGCCGCCTTAAGCACGTCCGGCAGGTGCTTTGACACGTCAAAGCCACGGGCGATGAAGCGCGCGCCGGCGCCCAGCGCGAAGGCGCAGGGGCTGGCGGGCCGATCAACCGAGCCCAGCGGGGTTGAGGGGCTGGTCGTGCCCTCACGGCTGGTCGGTGAATACTGCCCCTTGGTCAGGCCATAGATCTCATTGTTGAACAGCAGGATCTGGCAATCGAGGTTGCGGCGCAGCACGTGCATCGTGTGGTTGCCGCCGATCGACATGCCATCGCCATCACCCGTAACCAGCCAGACATCGAGCTGTGGATTGGCGAGCTTGATGCCGGTGGCAAAAGCCGGGGCGCGGCCGTGGATCGTGTGGAAGCCATAGCTTTCGACGTAATAGGGGAAGCGGCTGGAGCAGCCGATGCCCGATACGAACACGGTGTTGGCCGGGTCAGCGCCCAGTTCCGGCAGGGTGCGCTGGACCGCCTTCAGGATCGCATAGTCCCCACAGCCGGGGCACCAGCGGACTTCCTGATCGGTTTCCCAGTCCTTGAGGGTGGTGGTGATGGGAGTAATCGCGTTCATGCCAGCGCTCCTTCGATCGCGGCTTCAATTTCGGCAATGGTGAATGGCTGGCCGCTGGTCTTGGTCAGCGGTTGGGCATCGACCAGGTACTGGTCGCGCAGCACGGTCTTGAACTGGCCGGTGTTCATTTCGGGCACCAGCACCTTGTCGTAACCCTTGAGCAGTTCGCCCAGGTTCTGCGGCAGCGGCCAGATATGGCGGACGTGCACATGGCTCACGTCCAGCCCCTTGGCCCGCGCCCGGCCAACGGCCTGGTGGATCGGACCATAGGTGCTGCCCCAGCCAACCACGGCCAGCTTGCCACTGGAATTGCCCAGGCAGACGTCCTGATCGGGGATCGACTTGGCAATGCCATCGATCTTGGCCTTGCGCGCGTCGGTCATCGCCTGGTGATTGGCGGGCGAGTAATCGAGGTGGCCGGTGTCGACCGCCTTTTCGATCCCGCCGATGCGGTGCATCAGGCCCGGCGTACCCGGCTTGATCCATGGGCGCGCGCCCTTGGCATCGCGCTTATAGGGCAGCAGGGTATCGCCAGCGTTCTTCTCGGCCAGGAACGAAACCGGGAATTCCTTGTAGCCCGCCGGATCCGGTACCTTCCAAGGTTCCGCAGCATTGGCGATATAGCCATCGGTCAGCATGATCACCGGGGTCATGTATTCCACCGCGATCCGGCAAGCCTCGATCGCGCATTCAAACGCATCTGATGGGCTGCGCGCGGCGATCACCGGGATCGGGGCATCGCCATTGCGGCCATATACGGCCTGGTAAAGGTCTGACTGCTCGGTCTTGGTCGGCAGGCCGGTCGAAGGGCCACCGCGCTGCGAATTGACAATCACCAGCGGCAGTTCGGTCATCACCGCCAGACCCATCGCCTCACCCTTGAGCGCGATGCCCGGGCCCGAGCTGGAGGTTACGCCCAGCTGGCCGGCATAGCTGGCGCCAATCGCCGCGCAGATCGCTGCAATTTCGTCTTCCGCCTGGAAGGTGGTGACACCGAATTCCTTCAGCCGGACCAGTGCATGCAGGATCGAGCTGGCCGGCGTGATCGGATAGCCGCCAAAGAACATCGGCAAATGCGCCAACTGCGCGCCCGCAACCAGGCCAAGCGCAACCGCATCGGCCCCGGTGATCGTGCGATAGAGCCCCGCCGGGGTCGGGACCGGGCCCAGGTGCAGCTTCTTGACATGGCCGCCCAGTTCGGCGGTTTCGCCATAGGCGTGGCCTGCGTTAAGCGCGGCGACGTTGGCATCGGCCAGCACCTGATTTTTGGCGAACTTCTGGTTTAGCCAATCGATCAGCGGCTGGCGATCGCGGTCGAACATCCACAGCGCCAGGCCCAGCGTCCACATGTTCTTGCAGCGCAGGGCTTCCTTGTTGCCCAGACCGAACGGCTTCACCGATTCGAGCGTCAGCGCCGAAATGTCGAAAGCCAGCACCTGCCACTTGGCCAGGCTGCCGTCCTCAAGCGGATTGACCTCGTACTTGGCCTTTTCCAGGTTGCGCTTGGTGAACTCACCCGTGTCAGCGATGATCAGGCCGCCAGGCTTGAGCGCACCGACATTGGTCTTCAGCGCCGCCGGGTTCATCGCCACCAGCACGTCCGGGGCGTCGCCTGCGGTATCGATGCTGGTTGAGCCGAAATTGATCTGGAACGCCGAGACACCAAACAGCGTGCCCTGCGGCGCGCGGATTTCGGCCGGGAAGTCCGGGAACGTCGCGAAGTCGTTGCCCGCGAGCGCGCTGGAGAGGGTAAACTGTCCGCCCGTCAGCTGCATGCCATCGCCCGAGTCGCCCGCAAAGCGGACAACCACGGCCTCAGGCGCGGCGTTGGACTTAACTTCGGGATCGGCCAATTGCGTTGCCATGCGTCTTCCTTGAACGACGTCAAACTTCAGGCGGATTCGCCGCCCCGTCTCTTGCGGAGCGCCCTAGTCCCGTCCCCGCCTGCCCGGCAATCAAGAAAAACTGCGCACCGGGCAACTCCGGTCACAAAAGGAGCGCCAAGGCGGCTAGTCAAGTGGCAAATCGCGACTTAACCTGTCGGTTAAATAGTCAAGAGAGAGGATTCCTGCGTGAGCGAAGCCACCCCATACGTCCGCCCCGATGTAAAGATGCTGCTGGACATGCTGGCCGCCATGGCCGGGCCGAAGATGAACGAAATCCCGCTCGCCGATGCCCGCGCCTCTTATACGCAAATGGCCGCGCTCGTTGAGGCAGACCCCGTTCCACTGGCAACGATCACCGACCTGACCTGTCCCGGTCCGCGCGGGGACATTCCGCTTCGCCTCTATGATCCGCGCGCCGATCGCGGCCCGGGGCCGGTGGTGATGTTCTATCACGGCGGCGGGTTCGTGATCGGGGATCTGGAATCGCACCATGCGCTTTGCACCACGATTGCTGCAGAACTCGATCTGCCGGTCGTGGCCGTCCACTATGCGCTGGCGCCGGAACATCCCTTCCCGGCATCGGACGAGGACTGCATCGCCGCCACCCGCTGGGTCGCGGAAAACGGGCTGAAGCTGGGCCGCGAAGTGACCGGGCTGATTACCATGGGCGATAGCGCCGGTGGGCACCTCGCTATCGTCGTGCCACAAGCCTTGGCAAAAGATCCGGCCAAAGTCCCCGTCATCCTGCAGGTGCCAATCTATCCCGCCACCGACGAATCGAGCGACGGTTCGATGACCGAATTTGCCGACGGCTATCTTCTGACCAAGGAAACGATGGACTGGTTCATGGGCTGCTATGCCCCGGAAGCAGGAAATCCGATGGCCTATCCGATCCATGGTGCACAGGCCGGCTCGCCGCCGACCCTCCTCGTCACCGCCAGCCTCGACCCGCTGCGCGACCAGGGCCGCCGCTATGCAGCAGCCCTCGCCGCCGCCGGGGTGGAGTGCCACTTCATGGAAATGAAGGGTTCGATCCACGGCTTCGTCAACCTGCGCAAGGCCGTGCCAAGCGCCCAGGCCGATTTGCTGGCTATTCTGGCGCAGGCGAAGTTGATGTTGGCGCGCATTTCGGCCTAAGGGCCGGGCGATGAGCGACCTCCCTCCCAAGACTGACCTCGCCGCCCTGCCCTATCGCCCCTGTGTTGGGGTTATGCTCGTCAATGCCGATGGGCTTGCCTTTGTCGGCAAGCGCATCGACATGCGCGGCCAGCCGGATGAGGGCGGAGTCTACTGGCAAATGCCGCAGGGCGGGATCGACGAAGGCGAAGACCTGCGCACCGCTGCGCTGCGCGAGCTGTGGGAAGAAACCGGGGTGGCGGAAGAACACGTCACCATCCTGGCCCAGACGCGCGAGGAAGTGCTCTATGATCTGCCAGACGATCTGATTGGCAAGCTATGGGGCGGCCAATATCGCGGCCAGCGTCAGCACTGGGTGCTGGCCCGGTTCAGCGGAGAGGATCACCACATCCGCCTCGACGCCCACGATCCCGCAGAGTTCTGCGAATGGCAGTGGCTGGAGCCGGCGCAGCTGCCGGACGTAATCGTACCGTTCAAAAAACGCGTCTACCGCGCCGTGCTTGACGCGTTTCGCGACCTGATCTGACGCGGGTCAGTTGGCCGATACCGTCGGCTTGGTCTGCACTGCCTCGGCTGTCACGATCTGCGGGCTTGGTCCCTGTTGGATCGCCAATGCAAGGTCCTTTGCCGGGGCACAGCCGTTTCCGCAGACCTGTTCAAGCCGGACGAGGTTGCGGCGGGCCCGTTCTACCGCGCCTTTTTCCACCAAGGCCATGCCTTCGCCCGAAATCGCGTAGACGTTGCCCGGATCGCTTTCCAGCACTTCGCGATAATAACGCAGCGCCTTACCCTGCATCCCCTGCTTACGGCTCGCCTCACCTAGGTTGAGCAGGATCGCGACGTGGCCGGGCTGGATCACCAACGCTGCCTCATAAGCATCAATCGCGCCATTGGTATCACCGCTGGCAAGCGCCTTGCGCCCATCGGCAACCAGCAATGCCGCGCGCGGATCAAGCGGCACGGGCGGCGCTGACACGCTGACACTGGCCGTAACTGCCGCCAGCAACGACAAGGCCAGCGCGGCAGGGGTATAGCGCATCAATTGCTCCCAAAAGCTCGACATCGACCGGACTGTTATCACCTCTTTTTGAAGCAGGCGACGAAAAACCCATCGGTCCCGTCACGGCCCGGTGCGAGGCGCCAACCGGCACCGCGGGCCTCGCCCGCAGCCAGCTTAAGATCGTCAACCGTCCAGTCCGGATGGCGTGACAAGAACGCGCTCGCCTGGTTTGCCCCTTCGGCATCGAGCAGCGAACAGGTGACAAAGCCCAATCGGCCACCGGGTCGCAGCAGCGTTGCGGCCAGGTCCAGCAACCGCGACTGGATCGCAACATAGCGCGAGAGTTGCTCCGGCGTCAGCCGCCAGCGCGCTTCAGGGTTGCGACGCCAGGTTCCGGTACCCGAACAGGGGGCATCGACCAGCACGGCATCGGTCTGTGCAACCAGATCGGTCAGCGCTGCCGCCTCTCGATTGGGGTCAAGCAGCCGCGTTTCTGCGATTGTCACCCCGGCGCGCAGGGCCCGCGGTTCCAGCCGCGACAGGCGGGCGCGATCAACATCGCAGGCAATCAGTCGCCCGCGATTGTCCATGTCCGCCGCAAGGCCAAGCGTCTTGCCCCCTGCTCCAGCGCAAAGGTCAACCACCAGCTCACCCGCCTGAGCCGCCAGCGCCGCGCAGACCAGTTGCGAGCCGGCATCCTGCACCTCGATCTGGCCGCTGGTATAGGCATCCCAGGTCTCAACCTGGGTCCCATGCGGCAACCGGAGACTGCTCGGAGCAAGGCCGCGTTCGGCCGGTTCCGGCAATTCCAACGTTGCAGGATCCGCTTTCAGCCGATTGATCCGCAGGTCGAGCGGCGCGCGCTCCAACAAGGCCAGCGCGTCTGCGCCGCTCATCCCGCTTTCTTCCAACGCGCTTTCGAGCCAGGCCGGCGCGATCCCGCCTGCCGCGATCGCCTCGTTCGGTGTAATCGGTTCAGGAGCATGGCGTGAACCATCGAACAGACTGGCCAAGGCGGAATCGTGCTGGGCCAGGCGCAACATCGCCGCCCGTCCGCTGACCGGGACCGGCCCGCAGGCCCGGATCGCCGCATAGGCCAGTTCGCGCACCGCGCGGCGGTCTTTGCTCCCGGCAAAGCGGCGGGTGCGGAACCAGTCGCTGACAATCCGGTCCGCCGGGGCACCATTGGCGCGCACAGCGGCGATCACCAGATCGAGAATCTCGATCGCGGCCTGAACGCGGGCCTGCGGCGTCACAGCTTGTAGTTCGGTGCCTCGCGGGTGATCGTCACGTCGTGGACGTGGCTTTCCTTGAGGCCCGCGTTGGTGATGCGCACGAAATTGGCGCGGGTGCGCAGGTCCTCGATCGTGGCTGAGCCGGTATAGCCCATCGCCGCCTTGATCCCGCCCACCAGCTGATGGACGACATCACGGGCATGGCCCTTGTACGGCACCTGGCCCTCGATCCCTTCGGGCACCAGCTTCATCTGGTCCTTGATATCACCCTGGAAGCAGCGTTCCGCCCTGCCGCGTCCCATGGCCCCAACCGAACCCATTCCGCGGTACGACTTATAAGCGCGCCCCTGGTACAGGAAGGTCTCGCCCGGCGCTTCCTCGGTCCCGGCCAGCATCGAACCGACCATGATGGTCGAAGCACCCGCCGCCAGCGCCTTGGCCGCGTCACCCGAGGTGCGCAGGCCGCCATCGGCGATGATCGGGGTCTTGCTGTCGGCTGCGGCGCGCGCGGCCTCCATGATTGCGGTCAGCTGCGGCACGCCCACGCCAGCTACCACGCGGGTGGTGCAGATCGAGCCCGGCCCGATCCCCACCTTGACCGCATCGGCCCCGGCATCGATCAGCGCCCGGGTCGCTTCATAGGTCGCAACATTGCCGGCAATAACCTGCGCCGAATTCGACAGCTTCTTCACCCGCTCAACCGAACGGGCAACGTCGCGGTTGTGGCCGTGGGCGGTGTCGATGATCACCACGTCGCATTCGGCCGCCAGCAGCGCCTCGGTGCGTTCAAAGCCCTTGTCACCCACCGTGGTTGCCGCGGCAACGCGCAGCCGCCCAGTGGCGTCCTTGGTGGCGTCGGGATAGGTGATCGCCTTTTCCATGTCCTTGACCGTGATCAGGCCGGTGCAATGGAAGTTCTCATCCACCACCAGCAGCTTTTCGATCCGGCGCTGGTGCAGCAGCTTGCGGGCATCGTCCTGGCTCACCCCGGCGCGGACAGTCGCCAGGTTCTCATGCGTCATCAGCTCGCGCACCGGCTGCGCCGGATTGTCGGCAAAGCGCACATCGCGGTTGGTCAGGATGCCAACCAGCCGGCCGCCCGCCTCAACCACCGGAATGCCCGAGATGCGGTTGGCTTCCATCATCATGCGCGCTTCACCCAGCGTGGCATCGGGGCCGATCGTGATCGGATTGACCACCATGCCGCTTTCAAAGCGCTTCACCGCGCGGACGGCGGCAACCTGTTCCTCGATCGTCAGGTTACGGTGCAGCACGCCGATCCCGCCCAGCTGGGCCATGACAATCGCCATGTCCGCCTCGGTCACGGTGTCCATCGCCGACGAAATCACCGGGATATTGAGGCCGATCTGCGCGGTCAGCCGCGTGCTGGTATCCGCCATTGAAGGCAGGATATCGGATTCGGCCGGACGCAGCAGCACGTCGTCGAAGGTAAGGCCGAGAGGAATGTCCATGGGTGCCACTTTGCGTCTGGTTGGAAGATTCGTGGCGGCCCATGTAAACGCACTCCCCGATTAGGGCTAGTGCCTCATTTAGATCGCGGTGGAACCTTTTTCAGGTCGGCAAAGTGCCGCACCAGCGCCACGTGAAAGGCCACGTCTTCAGCCGTGCCGGACAGGTCCAGCCCGGGCTTCACCTGATCGCCCGGCCGGTGATAATCGCCGTCAAAGAAGCGCTCCACCCGGGCAATGTCAGACCAGCTTGATGAAACCATCACCGTGGGGACATCGTGCGCCAGCAGCGCCCAGCCATCCTGGCGGCGGACATAGGCGTTGGCTGCATCGCCATCGACCACCTTGCGCTTTTGCGCCTTGGCCACGGCCAGGATCCCGGCATCAAGCGCGGTCAGCCCGCGCCCGACAATTCCGATCGGGGTGCCGCGTGGCGCCAGGGCAAAGCTGTCCAGATTGAAAGCTGCGACGATCTGGTCGAGCGGCAGTGGCGGGTTTTCGGCAAAGGCTTCGGCGCCAAGCAGGCCGATTTCTTCCGCAGTGGTAGCCAGGAAATAGACATCGCGGTCCATCGCCGGCCCCTTGGCCAGTCGCCGTGCAATCTCGGTCAAGGCGGCGATGCCGCTGGCGTTGTCGATTGCACCGTTGCAAACAAGGTCCTCGGCCGGCGCTGACGCGCATTCGCCAAAATGATCCCAGTGGGCCAGCAGCAGGATTGCCCCGGTTTCGGGTCGGCGACCGGGGATGCGCCCGATAACGTTGTGGGTATTGATCCGCGTTTCACGCGTGGTTGCTTCCAGCGTAACCGCAAGGTCCAGAACCTTGGCAGTAAAATCGGGCTGAGCCGCCAGGGCTCGCAATGCCGTCAGATCCAGCGGCCCGCCGGCGAGCGCCCGTTCTATCCCTTCCGCGCTGATATAGGCATCAAGATCGCCACCCAGCTCTTCGGTGGCCAAGGCATAGCCGGACCGGCTGCGTCGTGCGCGCACCTCGTCCAGCGTGCGCTCACCATCCAGGATGGTCATCACGGCCGCGGCTCCGGCCTTAAGCAGGGCGTTCTGGCGTAGTGCGCTGCTATCACCGGCTTCAAGCAGCAGGGCGACCCGCCCTGCCAATTCGGCGCGGCCCACCTCGTGCTGGCCCTTGCCGACGAATAGCACCGGCGCGCTATTCAAAAGGGTGCGCTTGCCCGAGGTGAAAACTTCGGTTGAACCCAGCGGCGAGAACTGGGGGCGGCCGCGACGGCTGAACGCGACCCGGCTTGATGCGGGCTCACGCGCCACCAGCGTGACTGGGGCAAACCAGGCGTTGCGCGGATCATTGGTACCCGACTCAAGCCCGATATCGAACCACTGCCTGCCGATATAACGAAGCGTCTTCGCCTCGCCGTCTGTTCCCGGCTCGCGGCCATCATAAGCATCGCTGGCCAGTTCGGTAACATGGGCCAGCAGAGCTGCCTCAAGCGCTGTATCGCGCCGCTGGGCCGCCGCTGGAGAGCACAGCACGGCTGCCGCCAAAGCCGCAGCCGTCAATCGATTCATCGCTCTCAGGCAACGTTTCATCGCCCCGTCCTACAGCAGGTGAACATACGGACAAGCGGCTTTGAACATCCGCCATACAGATAAGGCGCAGGGGTGGCAGGAAGGTTACACTTCCATGGCGGGTTGTTCGCTATTCGGCCGTCCAGCCACCATCCATAGAGATGTTGGTGCCAGTCATGTTGCCGGCCTCCGCGCGGCAGAGGAACACGGCCAGAGCCGCTACCTCCTCGGGCTGGACGAACCGCTTGGTGGGCTGCTTGGCCAACAGGACATCGTTGATTACCGCGTCGCGGCTTAGGCCCCGGGTCTTCATCGTGTCGGGGATCTGGTTCTCGATCAGCGCGGTCCAGACATAGCCAGGGCTGATGCAGTTGGCGGTGACGCCGCTCGTTGCGAGTTCGAGTGCCAGCGACTTCGTGAAGCCAGCAACCGCATGCTTGGTCGCCACATAGGGCGCCTTGAACGGCGATGCGACCAGACTGTGCGCAGAAGCAGTCGAGATGATGCGGCCCCAACCCCGTGCCTTCATCCCCGGCACGGCAAGGCGGCAGGCGTGGAATACCGCAGAGAGGTTCAGGGCAACGATCTGGTCCCACTTTTCAACCGGGAACTCGTCGACCGGGGCCACGTGCTGCATTCCGGCATTGTTGACGAGGATATCCACCTCGCCCGCACCAGCGAACAGTGCTTCAACCCCAGCGGCGCTCATCAGGTCAGCCGGAACATGGCGGGCGTCCAGTTCCTGGCACAATGCTGCGATCTCTTCGTCCGACCCGAAGCCCGAAAGGATCACTTCCGCCCCTTCGGCATGCATCGCCCGGGCAATCGCCAGGCCAATGCCAGAGGTGGAACCCGTAACCAGCGCGCGCTTGCCCTTTAGAAACATGCTCGACTCCAAATGCCTGTTGAAGGACAGTTCATTGCGGACAGGGCGCGCGCCTGTCCAGTGGCAACACGCCGCTGATAAGCGGTCTAAGCCGCCGAGTGACCGATCAAGAAGTAGCTTTCCCGGGTAGCAGGCCTGCGCTAGCTCATGGCCATGCGCCTGACCGATTGCCACAACATCGCCGATTTTCGCGAACTTGCCCGCCGCCGCCTGCCCTGGCCCGTGTTCGATTACATCGATGGCGCCGCCGATGACGAGGTGACCAAGGCTCGCAACACCAGCGCCTTTGACCAGGTCGACCTGGTGCCGGATGTTCTGGCCGGGGTGGCAGAGATCGACACGTCGATCACGCTGATGGGCCGCAAGAGCGCCCTGCCTTTGATGCTCTCCCCCACCGCGCTGCAACGCGTGTTCCATTGGCAGGGCGAACGCGCCGTCGCCCGAGCGGCGGAAAAGTTCGGGCTGTGGTTCGGCATTTCCAGCCTGGCGACCGTCAGCATCGAGGAAACCGCCGCGCTGACCCAAGGGCCCAAGTTGTTCCAGCTCTACGTCCACAAGGACAAGGGGCTCAACCGTTCAATGATCGAGCGCTGCCAGGCGGCCAGGTTCGATTGCATCGCCCTGACTGTCGACACGATCGTTTCCGGCAAGCGGGAACGCTGCGCCCGCTCCGGCTTCACCTCGCCGCCGAAATTCACGGCCCGCAACCTGCTCGGCTATGCCATGAAGCCGCGTTGGGGGCTGGACTATCTGCTGCGCGAAAAGTTCAGCCTGCCCAATCTCGATACCCACGTAAACGAAGGCACCGGCGAAGCTGTCTCGATCGCCGGATACTTCAATACCATGCTGGACCAGTCGATGGACTGGAACACCGCCGCCGATATCCGCGCGCAGTGGGGCGGCACATTCTGCCTGAAGGGCGTGATGAGCGCCGCCGATGCCCGCCGCGCGGTGGAGATTGGCGCCGATGCGATCATGATCTCCAACCATGGCGGCCGCCAGCTTGATGGCAGCCGCGCACCGTTCGACCAGTTGCGCGAAATCGTCGACGCCGTGGGCGGAGAAATCGAAATCATTTGCGACGGCGGCGTGCGGCGCGGCACCCACGTGCTGAAGAGCCTCTGCGCCGGGGCGACTGCGGCCTCCGGCGGGCGGCTTTACCTCTATGCCCTCGCCGCTGCCGGCCAGGAAGGCGTCGAGCGGGCGATCATGCTGCTCAAGGATGAGATCGAGCGCGGCATGAAGCTGATGGGCGTCACCAGCGTGGAGCAGCTGACGCCCGATCGCCTGCGCTGGCGTTGATCTCAGCCCTGCTTGGACAGCCGTTCGATTTCAGCGTCGAGCTGCTTCAGGATATCATCGCGGATCGCGGGCGATAGACCGGGATCCTTGCTGATCCGTTCGCGCGCGGCCTTCAGGCCTTCGCCCGCCTTGGCCCCACCGGTGCCAGACTGAGCAAGGCAGAAACGCATCACGGCTTTGCGCTTGGTGCCATCGGCATCCGTTGCCTCGGATTCGAAGTTCGCAGTCTTCGCGCCCTCGGTGCAGGTGACCCGGCTCTCGGCATGGTCCGCATGGCTCCAGGCCATTTCCTCTGGTGCACCTTCGCCCTGGATCCGCTTTACGATCACCCGGCGCTCGCCCTTGCCGGATGCAGCCGGTTCCGTCGGTGCATCGGGCATGGCAGCCAGCGCCTTGGCGACCTTTTCGTCAATTTCCGCGTCGGTCACTGCCTTGTTGGTCTTGATGACAATCGTCTTGCCATCCTTTTCGATCACGCGGGTTTTCAGGGCAGTCTCGTCACCTTTGGCCGCGCCATCTTTTTCGATGATGAGGATCCGGTGTTCACGATGAACCTGTGGGGCGGTCGGCGCAGCAGGCGCAGCCGCGGCTGCGGGTTCCTGAACAGCAGCAGAGCCCGCCGATGCTGCCAGCGAGAGGGCAAGCGCAAAACCGGGGAACAATGCACGCGCTGGAAACCGGCGCGCGGGGATAGATTTGGTCATTATCAGGCTCCTCAATCAGCAACTGAAGATGGCTGGGCCAACAGCGGACTACAGGCCGAAACGATCATCAAACTTCTGGCATGCTAGGACGAAATTAACTCGACCTCCTTGCCCTTCGCTTAGATTTCCAACCTATTGGCGGAGACCGGAAGGTTAGCCTTGGTCTTGGCCGGCGGCAACCAGTTGGATCATTCAACTACGTTCGGGGGCGAGCGGTGAACGCGTATTCGGCGGATTTTGTAAACAATCTGGAAGCCTTATCGGAATCGCTGTGGGACATTTTGGTGAAGCTGGATGCCGAAGACCGCCAGGATGCGGGAGTGTCTGGTCTCAGCCCAACGCTGCGCAATCGCATGGCAAGCCCTGGCCAGGCCATCAGCAAGTCAGCAGGCCGGCCTCCGCTGCCAGATCCGCGGCTGGTGCGGCGGATTATCCGGCAACGCCGCCTGCGTTCGCGCTTTTTTCCCGGGGATCTGTTTGCCGACCCGGCCTGGGACATGCTGCTGGACCTGACGGCCGCAGCGGCGGAGCACTCCAGAATTTCCGTAACCTCGCTGTGCCTGGCTTCGGGCGTGCCGCCCACCACGGCACTGCGCTGGATCACGCAGATGGAAGAGGCCGGTCTGGTCAACCGCGAGGGTGACAGTACCGACCGCCGCCGCGCCTTTATCGTGCTGAGCGACAAGACGATCGCCAGCATCGCGCGCTACTTCGAGGCCATCGGACCTGGGCGAATTCACCCGGTCTGATGGCCTCAATCCGGCTTAGTACACCCGCTTCTTCGGCTTGATGTACTCAACGTCGTCGGTCAGCGTGTATTCGTGGACCGGGCGGTAGTCGATCTTGACCGCTCCGCCCTTGCCGCCCCAGCCTTCGAACCAGGCTGCGGTGTGCTTCATCCACTTCTTGTCGTCACGCTCGGGGAAGTCCTCGTGCGCATGGGCACCGCGGCTTTCCTTGCGGTTGTGCGCGCTGTGCAGGGTAACGGCAGCCTGGCTGATCAGGTTGTCGAGCTCAAGCGTTTCAACCAGGTCCGAGTTCCAGATCAACGAGCGATCGTGGACCTTGATATCCTGCATCCGCGCATAGGTCTTGGCCAGCTTTTCCTTGCCCTCGGCCATCAGCTCGTCGTTGCGGAACACGGCTGCATGGGTCGACATGGTCCGCTGCATTTCGGTGCGGATTTCCGCAGTCGGCGAGCCGCCATTGGCGTGGCGGAAGTGATCAAGCCGCGACAGGGCCAGGTCGGCGCTGTCCTTGGGCAGTTCGGCATGGGCCGTGCCCGGCTTGATGTTTTCCTTCAGGTAGTGGCCGGTTGCACGGCCAAACACCACCAGGTCAATCAGCGAGTTCGAGCCCAGGCGGTTCGCGCCGTGGACTGAAACGCAGGCCGCTTCACCCACCGCGAACAGGCCCTGTACCGGGGTTTCCGGATTGCCATCGGGGCCGATGGTCATCACCCGGCCGTGATAGTCACAGGGGATGCCGCCCATGTTATAGTGCACGGTCGGAACCACCGGCAGCGGCTGGCGGGTCAGGTCGACACCGGCAAAGATCTTGCCGCTTTCGGTGATGCCCGGCAGGCGTTCGGCCAGCACCTTGGGATCGATGTGATCGAGGTGCAGGTAGATGTGATCCTTGTTCGGGCCGACACCGCGGCCTTCGCGGATTTCAAGCGCCATTGAGCGCGAGACCACGTCACGCGATGCCAGATCCTTCGCCGAAGGGGCGTAACGCTCCATGAAGCGTTCGCCTTCGGAGTTGGTCAGGTAACCACCCTCACCGCGCGCGCCTTCGGTGATCAGCACGCCCGCGCCGTAGATGCCGGTCGGGTGGAACTGCACGAATTCCATATCCTGCAGCGGCAGGCCGGCGCGCAGCACCATGCCGCCGCCGTCTCCGGTGCAGGTATGGGCCGATGTCGCCGTGTAATAGCTGCGGCCATAGCCGCCGGTCGCCAGGACCACGGCCTTCGAACGGAACCGGTGGATCGAGCCATCATCCATGCACAGCGCGATCACGCCGCGGCATTCACCGTTCTCCATGATCAGGTCGATCGCGAAGTATTCGATGAAGAAGTCCGAATTGTACTTCAGGCTCTGCTGATAGAGCGCGTGCAGCATGGCGTGACCGGTGCGGTCAGCCGCGGCGCAGGTGCGCTGCACCGGCGGGCCTTCGCCCATGTTCTGCATGTGGCCGCCGAACGGGCGCTGATAGATCGTGCCGTCGGGGTTGCGGCTGAAGGGCACGCCGGCGTGTTCCAGCTCGTAAACGGCCTGCGGCGCTTCGCGGACCATGTATTCGATCGCGTCCTGGTCACCCAGCCAGTCCGATCCCTTAACGGTATCGTACATGTGCCACGTCCAGTGGTCGGGCGTGTTGTTGCACAGCGATGCGGCAATCCCGCCCTGCGCGGCCACGGTGTGGCTGCGGGTCGGGAAGACCTTGGTGATGCAGGCGGTGCGCAGGCCGGCTTCGGCGCTGCCCATCGTGGCGCGCAGGCCCGAACCGCCCGCGCCGACGACCACCGTGTCATAGGTGTGGTCGATGATCTTGTAGGCGGCGGTCATGCAGCAGCTCCCAGAGCGATACGGACAATCGCGAAGACGCCAAAGGCGCCCCCGGCGAAGGCAACAAGGTTAAGCAGGGTCAGGCAGGCGTACTTGTTGGCGTGTTCGTGGACATAGTCCTCGATCAGTTCCTGCAAGCCCATCTGCGAATGCCACATGCTGGAGATCACCAGCAGGACCAGGCCGGTGGCGCTCAGCGGCTGCGCGGCCCAGGCCTTGACCGTCTTGAAGGTCAGGTCCGGCAGGCCAATCAGCGCGAAGACCAGCCAGAAGCCCAGCACCAGCAGGGCGATCGAGGTGAGGCGCATGGCCAGCCAGTGCTTGGTGCCCGAATGCGATGAACCCAGTGCGCGAACGCGGCCGATATTGGTTCCGTTACCCATCAGAGCGTTCCTTTCAGCGCAGCAGCACGTAGGCCCAGGTGGCAGCGGTCAGCGCCAGGGCGATCAGCGGGGTCAGGACCGACCACAACGCGTTGCTCTTAAGCTCAAACCCGGCGCCGATATCCAGCACCAGGTGCCGAATGCCCGAGGCGGTGTGATTGAAGAAGGCCCAGGTCAGGCCGATCAGCACGATCTGACCGTACCATTCGCCCATGTGATGGGTGAAGGTAAGATAGCTGGCATCGCCGCCGGCCAGGGCCCCAAGCCACCACAGCAGCACGGCCATGCCAACGATGGAAAGACCATCGCCGGAAATGCGGTGCAGGATCGAGACCAGCATCGCCGGCCCCCACTTCCAGATCTGCAGGTGCGGCGAAATCGGACGGTTGCTGGCTCCGGCCATGCGTGCGTTCCCCTATCTTCTTCTGCGGCGGCACGTGCCACCTTCGCGCCACCCCCTTAATCAAAACGCGAAACCGTGCAAGCGGTGGCTTGGCGCACATGCACCAAAGTCCTAGAGCATGCCCTATGACCCAGCTTACTGCTCTTGTTACCGGTTCCTCTCGCGGGATCGGCGCCGCCATCAAGTCCGCCCTCATGACGCGTGGCATCAATGTGATCGGCCATGCCAGCAAGGCCCACGATGCCGACACGATCGGCGCCGATTTGGCAGACCCGACCGCCGCCGCGAAAATCTGGGAATCCGCGCTGGAACGCAGCGGCGGGCGGATTGACATTCTGGTCAACAACGCTGGGCTGTTTCAGGCCAACCCACTGGGCCTGTCGGACATCGAATGGCTCGATAACTGGGAAGACACCCTGCGGATCAACCTGACCGCCGCAGCCGAACTGTCGCGCTTTGCTGTGCGCCATTGGCTGGATGGCGGGCGCCAGGGCCGGATCGTCCACATCGCCAGCCGCGCAGCCTACCGCGGTGATTCGCCTGATCACTGGCACTATGCCGCAGCCAAGGCCGGTATGATTGGGCTGCACAAGACGATTGCCCGTCATTACCCGGCCAAGGGCATCATGAGCTATGCGATCTGCCCGGGCTTTACCGACACCGCGATGGCCGATGATTACCTTGCCAGCCGCGGCGGTCCGGGCCTGCTGGCCGATATCCCGTTGGGCCGGGTCGCCCAGCCGGAAGAGATTGCCACCATGGCCGTGTTCTGCGCGCTGGATGCCCCCGAAAGCATGACCGGTGCCGTGCTCGACGCCAATGGAGCCAGCTTTGTCCGCTAAGCAGCTAATCGCGGCGTTCATGGCCCTTGCCGTGGCGGCACCAGCATCGTCGCAAATGTCCATTCCGCGCCCGCAGGCTGAGCGCGACATGGCCAGTGCCTGCGCTGGACGCGATGGCTGGGGCGATCCGGCTCCGCCGGCCCATGTCTTCGGCAATACCTGGTATGTCGGCACCTGCGGCATCACCACGCTGCTGGTGCAGACGCCGGACGGGCTGGTGCTGCTGGATGGCGGCATCCCGCAGGCGGCCAACCTGGTGCTCGACAATGTCCGCAAGCTCGGCTTTCCGGTCAAGGCGATCCGCTGGATCCTGGTCAGCCACGAACACTTTGATCATGCGGGCGCCGTGGCCGATCTTCAGCGCCTGACCGGCGCCAAGGTCATTGCTGGCCCGAACCAGGCCGCCATGCTGCGCAGCGGCAAGCCCCATCCGGCCGATCCACAGGCCCCCTTGCTGCTCAAGGAACCGATGAAGCCGATCAAGGTCGCGAAAACCCAGGCTCACGGGACCGCGCTTGTCGCCGGCGGGGTTTCCTTCACGGCCTGGGCCAACCCTGCCCATGCACCGGGATCGACCAGCTGGACCTGGCGGCAATGCCAGGGCACCGAATGCCGGACAATTGCCTATGCCGACAGCACATCGACCATTTCGGCAGACGGATACCGCTTCGTGGACAATCCCGAGCGCAGCAGCGCAGTGCGCAAGGGTTTGGCGATCATTGCCGCGCTGCCCTGCGATATCATCATCACACCGCACCCCTCCGCCAGCAACCTGTTCCCGCGCTTGTCGGGCAGTGCGCCACTGGTTAACCCGGATGCCTGTGTAACCTATGCAGCGACAGCCAGTCAGCGCTTCAGCGAACGGCTTGCCCGCGAAACGGACATGCCCCGATGACCAGCTGGAAGATGACCGTCTTCGCCCCGCGGGCAATGATCGAAGGGGCGCTGCTGGCGCACGAGGATGCCTGGGACTGGGATCCGGATATCGTCATTTCCGGCAGCGAGATTGCCGAGGACAAGCCCGATGACTGGCAGCTTGAGGCCTGGCTCCCGCGCAAACCAACCAAGGCCGACAAGGCTGCGGTCCTTGCCCTGTTTGCCGGTGCCGCGCCGGACCTGACGATCGAACAATTGCCCGAAGTCGATTGGCTGACCGCCAGCCAGAGCGGGCTGGAGCCGATCCGGGCCGGGCGGTTTCATGTCCACACGCCAGAGCATCCGCCACTGAACCAGCCGGGTGTGCGCGATTTCTGCATTCCCGCCAGCCAGGCCTTCGGCACGGGGCAACACGCCACCACTGCCGGCTGCCTGACCATGCTGACCCATATGAAGCGGCAGGGCGTGGTGGTGCGCAATCTGGCCGATATCGGTACCGGCACGGGCCTGCTGGCTTTTGCCGCGCTGAACCTGTGGCCGCGCGCGCTGGCAACCGCCAGCGATATCGATGCGGTCTGTATCGGCGTGGTGGAAGATAACGCCGCCGGCAACGCCGTGCCAATGGGGGCGGGTCACGGCGCGTTGACCATGCTGGTCGCCGATGGGATGGATCACCCGTTGCTCAACGCGCGCGGCCCCTATGACCTGATCATTGCCAATATCCTTGCCGGGCCATTGATCGGGCTGGCGCCGGATTTTGCCCGGCATCTGGTGCCGGGCGGCCACCTGGTGCTCGCCGGACTGCTCGAAACGCAAGAAGCGGCAGTGCGCCGCGCAGCACGCCGTGCCGGAATGCGCCTGGCAGCCCGGCTTGTGCAGGGAGACTGGTCGATTCTCTGGCTGCGCAAACGCAATGGGGCCGCAACACGGACCTCGCGCCCCGGCCAGTTGGACGACTGGTCGCTGCGCTGGTGAGGGCATGAACCTTCGCGATTTCCTTCTGCTGATCGGCATCTGCCTGATTTGGGCCGCCAACAATGTCATCAGCAAGATTGTGGTGAGCGATTGGGGCGTGCCGCCCGTGCTCTACGCGGCCATTCGCTTTGCTATCGTCGCCGCGGTAACATTGCCGTGGCTGCGGCCCATACCGCAGCCGACTTGGCGCATTGTCGCCATTGGTCTGCTGATGGGTGGCGGCAGCTTCGCGCTGCTGTTCATGGCGCTGCAATCCGTCTCACCCTCTGCCGCGGCCGTGGTTAGCCAAGCGGGTGTGCCGATTACCACCCTGCTTTCCATTCTGATCCTGGGCGAACGGATCCATTGGCGGCGGGCCTTAGGGATCGCCTTAACGCTGATCGGGGTGTTGGTAGTGGTCTGGAAACCAGGGCTGACGATCTCGGCCGGTCTGCTGCTGGTCTTGGCTTCGGCCACCTGTGCCTCGCTTGGTGCAGTGCTGATGAAGCAGATGGGGGATATTGCACCGCTTCGCTTCCAGGCTTGGGTCGGAATGACCAGCGCCTTGCTGCTGGCTCCGCTTTCACTGCTGATGGAAACGCCTGACTGGGGCCAGGTGCTAGCGGCCGGCTGGCCCTTCCTTGGTGCGCTGGTGTTCTCGGCGCTTGTCGTTTCGGTGGGCGCGCACACGCTCTATTACACGCTGATCGCGCGTTATGAGGCTAACCTGATTGCCCCGCTGACCCTGATCACCCCGCTGGCGACGATCGGTCTGGGAGTAGCGATCACCAATGATCGGCTGGATTTCCAGATGATCGCCGGATCTGTCACCGCGCTGACCGGTGTCCTGATTGTTGCCTTGCGGCGGACCCGCGCACCGATTGCCGAAGCGCAGGAACACTCCTGATCAGCCAGCCGAATGGCTTACTTGGTGGCTTTGAAGACTTTGTGTGCCGTCGAGTTGAAGGAATTGGTCGTCTCGTTCCCAAGACTGTTCACTGCAGCAAAAATGCCAATCACGATCAGCCCCAGGATCAGGCCGAGCTCCACCGCAGCCGTGCCCTGCCGATCGCGCAGCAGGTTCTTCAAGAAAGACATTTGCCACCCTCCCTTTGCAGCCTTGGCTGACAAGCTTCGGGATTGATTACCTTTCTCACCTTAACATCAGGTTAGGCCAGATCAGGATTTCTACCCGGCCGAACGGACGATTTCAGCCCAGCCAGCTTCGTCGATTACTGGAATGCCAAGCTCGGCAGCCTTCTTGAGCTTGGAGCCGGCACCCGGTCCGGCCACCACCAGGTCCGTCTTGGCCGAGACGGATCCGGCCGCCTTGGCCCCCAGCCGTTCAGCCTGGGCCTTGGCCTCGTCGCGGCTCATCGTTTCCAGACTACCGGTGAAGACCACGGTCTTGCCGGCCACTTCGCTGTCTTTCGTTTCCACCACGTAGGGCGGCGGCGAGACTTCGCCCAGCAGGTCTTCCCAGACCGCGACATTATGCGCCTCGTGGAAGAAATCGCCCAGCGCTTCGGCCACGGCCGGGCCAATCCCGTCGATCCCGGTCAATTCTGCCAGTGCCTCGGCATCACCGCCATGTGCGGCCTCCGCGATCTGGCGCAGCGCCCCAAGCGTCGTGAATCGCTTCAGCAGATCGCGCGCGGTTACGGCGCCAACGTGGCGGATCCCCAGCCCGAACAGCAGCCGCGCCGCATCGGGCGCGCGCTTGGCCTCGATCGCTGCCAACAGGTTGTCCACAGACTTGTCCTGCCAGCCCTCGCGCCCGACAATCTCGCTGCGCCGCGCCTTGAGGCGAAAGATATCCGCCGGGCTTTCCAGCCAGCCGAGCCCGAAGAATTCGCTGATCGTCTTTTCGCCCAGCCCTTCGATATCGAGCGCCCCCCGGCTGACAAAGTGCTTCAGGCGTTCGGTCCGCTGGGCCGGACAGATCAGCCCGCCGGTGCAGCGCACGTCAACCTCACCCTCCTCGGCCACCGCCTCGCTGTGGCATTCGGGGCAATGGTCGGGGAAAGGATAGGCTTCGCGGGCCACGTCGCGGGTCAGGTTCTCGACCACCTGCGGGATCACGTCCCCGGCGCGCTGCAGCACCACCCGGTCGCCCAACCGCAGCCCCAGCCGCGCAATCTCATCGCGGTTATGCAGGGTCACATTGGCAACCACCACCCCGCCCACCGTCACCGGGGTCAGCCGGCCGACCGGGGTCAGCTTGCCCGTGCGGCCAACCTGGATGTCGATCGCTTCCAGTGTGGTCTCGGCGCGTTCAGCCGGGAACTTGTGGGCAATCCCCCAGCGCGGCGCCTTGGCGACAAAGCCCAACCGCTCCTGCCAATCGAGCTGGTCCACTTTGTAGACCACACCATCGATATCATACGGCAAATCAGCGCGTTGATGCTCAATGCTGCGATAATGGCTTAGCATCTGTTCCACGTTCTCGCACCGCACCAGCAGTGGAGAGACCGGCACGCCCCAGCCAGCAATGGCCGCCATCACTTCGTGCTGGGTCCCCCACGGCACGGCACTGGCCGCGCCCCAGCCATGGGCCAGGAAACGCAGCGGCCGAGCGGCAGTGACCGACGGATCCTTTTGCCGCAGCGATCCCGCCGCCGCATTGCGGGGGTTGGCAAAGACCTTGTCCCCGCGCGCTTCCTGCGCAGCGTTGAGCGCAGCGAAATCCGCCTTGGCCATATAGACCTCACCCCGGATCTCGAAGACCTCGGGCACGTCGCCGGCAAGCTGCTGCGGAATGTCGGCAATGGTCGCCACGTTGGGCGTCACGTCTTCACCCACCTGCCCATCGCCGCGGGTCGCGGCCCGCACCAGCTTCCCCTGCTCGTACCGCAGCGAGCACGACAGGCCGTCAATCTTGTCCTCGGCGGTCATCGCCACCGGAGTATCGTCAGGCAAGGCCAGGAAGCGCCGCACCCGCGCGACGAAGTCGGCCACGTCCTCGTCCGCAAAGGCGTTGTCGAGGCTCATCATCCGCACTTCGTGGGTGACCTTGGCCAGCGGCGAAGCGGCCACCTCGTGCCCCACCTGCCGCGATGGCGAATCCGGGCGGATCAGGTGCGGATAGCGGGCCTCCAGCTCGGCATTGCGGCGCACCAGCGCATCATAGTCCGCGTCCGAAATCTCGGGCGCGTCCTCGGCGTGATAGCGCTTGTTGTGATGGGCGATCTGCTTGGCCAGCCGCATCAGCTCATTGGCGGCGTCCGCTTCGGAAAGATCAAAAAAGCTGCTCACCGCTTACACCCCTTCGAGCAGCCTGTCCGCCTGGGCCCGCGCTTCGGCGGTGACCTCTGCGCCCGACAGCATCCGCGCGATCTCTTCCTGCCGCCCGCCGCTATCCAGCAGCACGACCGAGGTGCGCGTAACCGTGCCCTCACTCGACTTGGCGATCATGTAATGCTGGCTGCCCCGCGCGGCGACCTGCGGGCTGTGGGTGACGGCCAGCAATTGCCCACCGCTCGCCAGCCGCGCCAGCCGTTCGCCGATTGCGCTTGCCACGGCGCCGCCCACGCCGCGGTCAATCTCGTCGAAGATCACCGTCGCCGCGCCGCCCTGCTCGGCCAAAGCAACCTTGAGCGCGAGGATGAAGCGCGACAGTTCACCGCCAGAGGCGATCTTGTTCAGCGGCGCAAAGTCCGCGCCGGGGTTGGTGGAAATCAGGAATTCTACCGCGTCGATCCCCGCCGCGCCCCAGCGATCCTCAGGCAACGGGCTAACGCTGGTGCGGAACTTCGCGGCATCAAGCTTGAGCGGAGCCAGCTCTGCCGCAACCGCCGCATCAAGCTTGCCCGCGGCGGCTTGTCGCGCCGCGGAAAGGGCTTCGGCCCGCGCCCGGTATTCGTCCGCCGCCGCCGTGGCCGCTGCTTCCAGTGCCGCCATATCCGCCTCGCCGCCCTCAATCGTATCGAGCGCGGCGCGCAGCCCGCGCATCTTCGCCGGCAGTTCATCAACCGTGCACTGGTGCTTGCGCGCGGCGGCGCGCAGATCGAACAGGCGGGTCTCGATCCGGTCAAGCATGGCCGGATCGTGGTTCAGCGCCTCGGCCGCGCGGGCCAGCCGGTCTTCGGCCTCGCTCGCTTCGATCACCGCACGGTCAAGCGCAGCCAGCGCCTCGCCCAGCAGGGGATGCTCGCCCGCGATCCGGTCCAGCCGCCGCGCCGCACCCCGCAGGGCGGCCAAGGCCGAATCCGATCCGGCCCAGAGGTGCTGCAGTTCAGCCAGATCGCCTGAAAGCCGCTCGCCCTTCTGCATATCGGCCCGGGCCCCGGCCAGTTCCTCTTCCTCGCCCTCGACCGGTTCCAGCGCAGCAAGTTCGGCCAGGTGGGCAACGATCAGGTCCCGGTCCGCCGCTGCCTGATCCAGCGCCGACCGCGCCGCATCCAGGGCGTCGACGCGCATGCGCCATTCGCGCCAGGCCCCTTCAACCGCCCCAGCATCACCGCCGCAATAGCGATCCAGCAAGGCGCGGTGGCCGCGCGGATTGACCAGCCCGCGATCGTCATGCTGCCCATGCAGCTCAACCAGCGCTGGCGCCAGTTCGCGCAGCAGGGCCACGCCCACCGGCTGGTCATTGATGAAGGCCTTGGAACCACCGTCGGCCTTGACCCGGCGCTTGAGGATCAGCGGCTCGCCCGGTTCAAGATCGACCTCGGCCTCGCCCAGCGCCGCCCGCACGAGATCGGGCAGGCGGGTAAATTCAAAGCTGGCAGTGACGCTGGCCTGATCCTCGCCGGCGCGAACCAGCCCGGAATCGGCCCGGTCCCCCAGCACCAGCCCCAGAGCATCGAGCAGGATCGATTTGCCCGCCCCGGTCTCACCAGTCAGCACGCCCAGCCCGCCCGCGAAATCCAGGTCGAGCGCCTCGATCAAGACAACATTGCGGATGGAAAGACGGGTCAGCATGTTCGCGGACTGTTCTAGCGGCTGATCGCGCGCAGGGCAAACCCCGCCTCAACTCTCTGCGAAGGGCGGCTCCAGCGTGATCGGATCGGCCAGACTCATCCGGTCAAGCATCGTCGCCATCTCGTCGCGCAGGGTCAGCATCAGCCCGCGCAGGCGGCATTCGGCTTCGGGCAGGCAGTTCTGGCAATGCTCGTGCGCGTTGCGGCTGGCACAGGGGACCAGCGCCAGGCTGCCGCGGGTCAGGCGGATGATGTCGCCATAGCGGATGTCGACCGGCGGCAGCGCGAGTTCATAGCCGCCATCACGCCCGCGGGTTGAAACGACCAGCCCTTCCCGCCCCATTTCCGACAGGATCACGGTCAGGAACTTGCGCGGGATGTTCTGCGCCTCGGCGATCGCATCCAGCCGGATCGGCCCCTCGCGATAGTGATCGGCAAGGTGCTGCAATGCGCGGATGGTATAACGGGTCTTCTGCGACAGCATGGGACGCTATCTCAGCGCCCACCGCGCCCAATTGTCAACCTTTGGAGTAGAACTCTGTCCGCAGACAGGTGCGCTGCATCAGGCCGCCGGGGTATTCGGCGCGTACTTCTGCATCAGGTCAAAGGCCTTCTTGTACCACTCGCTGCCCGGGTAGTTCGAACCGAGCACCGCTGCGGCCTTCTGCGCCTCGGCCGGAACGCCAATCGCCAGGCTGCTTTCAACCATGCGATACAGCGCCTCGGGCGTGTGGCTGGTGGTCTGATAGCTGTCGATCACGTTGCGGAAGCGCAGGCTGGCTGCCAGCCAGCGGCCCGAACGCTGATAGAACCGGCCGATTTCCATTTCCTTGCCGGCCAGGTGATCGTTCACCAGGTCAATCTTCAACCGCGCATCGGCGGCATAGCGGGTGCCGGGGTAGCGGCGCACCACTTCGTTCATCGAATCGAGCGCCAGGCGGGTGATCTTCTGGTCACGGCTGACATCGCTGATCTGCTCGTAATAGCTCAGCCCGATCAGGTAATAGGCATAGGGCGCATCGCGGTTGCCAGGGTGGATCGAGAGGAACCGCTGCGCCGACTGGATCGCCTTGGTGTAATCGCGCGCCACGTAATAGGAGAACGCGCTCATCAACTGGGCGCGGCGGGCCCAGGGCGAATAGGGATGCTGGCGCTCCACCTCGTCAAACAGGGCGGCGGCCAGCTTGGTGTCACCGCGATCGAGCCGATCCTTCGCCGCCATGTAGAGCGTATCGACATCGCGCGCGACAAAGGCGGTATCCTTGGCCTTGCCCCCTCGCCCGGCGCACCCGGCGGTAACCAGCATGGCCACAGAGGCGGTGGCGATAAGGGCGAGCTTGATCGGCGAGCGGGCGTTCATGCGCCAGCCTATAACCGCCACGCACCTGAACGCCAAGTGAAGTTGCCACACTTATGCCGGGTGTGATTGCACCCGCGCACCCGCCTCCGCCGAAACCATTTTCCTACACCCCCGCGCTTGAGTCATGGTCGCAGGTTGCCTCCCCCCACCCGGAGAACCCCCGCCCGATGACGATCGACAAGCGCCAGCTCCCCGCCGCCCCCGGCCAGATCCCCGATTTCACCACCGTCCCGCGCGAAAAGCAGCGCCACGATGGCTGGACCGAAGACCGCCAGCGCCGCTTTATCGAGGCGCTCTCGCTGACCGGCAGCGTCAAGGCCGCCGCCCACCGCGTCAACATGACGCCAGAGGGCGCCTACCTGCTGCGCCGCCACCCCCAGGCCGCCAGCTTCCGCAAGGCCTGGGAAGCCGCCCTCGCCCTCGGCGTGCAACAGCTGGAGGATATCGCCCTCGAACGCGCGCTCCACGGCACCGAAGTGCCGGTCTATTCCTATGGCAAGCTGGTCGGCAGCCGGATCAAGCACAATGACCGGCTGCTGATGTTCATGCTGAAGAACCGCGCCCCCACCCGCTTCAACGCCCAGGGCCAGGTCACCGCCCGCGCCAACAGCATCGGCGATCCCGGCCATGCGACAGAGCTATCCCGCCTGAAGAAGAAGTGGCGCAAGGAATGGGAAGCCGAACGGCTGGCCGATGACCAGGCCAGCGAAGCCGACACCTTTGCCGAGATCGACGCCCTGATCGACCAGATGCGCGAACGCACCCTCGCCGCGATGAGCGCCAAGACCCGGCGGCTCTACGAGGCCTATCTGGAATCGCAGCGGGAGGATGCGGGTGGGGATGAGTGATGGAAATCTGCCTTGGTGGGGTCTGACTTGTTCAAATCCGTAATTGACTGCCCAGTTCGACAACCCGGTTGGCTGGAAGTCGATAGTAATCCATCGCAGATTCGGAAGCCTGAAGCATCCAAGCGAATAACCTCTCCCGCCAGAGGGCCATGGGGGCCCGCGCATCAGGATCATGTCGATTATCTGCGCGTGGCGGTACGCGCCCTTCGCCAGAAACTTGAAAACGATCCCGCCAACCCCCTCTTGATCGTCAACGAACCCGGGATCGGCTACCGGCTATCATCGTAGTCCATCCCACGAAGCGCCGCAGATCAGCCAAACCACTATAGTGCCGGGGCCTATTCCTCACCCATCCTCAAGGCCGCAATGAAGGCTTCCTGCGGAATGCTAACGTTGCCGTATTCCCGCATCCGGGCTTTGCCCTTCTTCTGCTTTTCCAGCAGCTTCTTCTTGCGGGTGATGTCGCCGCCATAGCACTTGGCGGTGAC
>JACCDG010017708.1_pt1 | contig 40988 bp, 39 predicted proteins | sample 7442471 | NCBI WGS metagenome assembly JACCDG01 (sample SAMN15323444, study PRJNA562643) | freshwater metagenome | isolation source: river surface water | place: USA:Blue River Watershed | collected 2017-08-17
AATATGCTGTGGCCAAGAAGATTCTTGAAGACAATCGTGACAAAGTAGAAGTCATGGTCAAGGCTTTGCTCGAATGGGAAACCATCGATGCAGATCAAGTCAATGACATCATGGCTGGTAAAGATCCACGTCCACCGAAGTACCCACCAAGCGCGCCGAATAATGGCGGCGGCACTGGCGGTACAACAGTGGTTGCCGAAGGGGGCGCCCCAGCGGCGGCTTAATGGCAAAGCATGACTTAACGCCCGTGGCATGGCGCTGCGGGCGTTTTCTTTTTGACTGGCGCAAACGCACTGCTCCAGTGGTGATGGGCATCCTCAATGTCACACCAGACTCTTTTTCTGATGGCGGTCTTTTTGCCAATCGTGATGCAGCACTCAAGCAAGCGGAACGATTGATTGCTGAAGGCGCAGAAATGATTGATGTGGGCGGTGAGTCCAGTCGTCCTGGTTCTGAACCTTTATCTTTGCAAGAAGAATTAGATCGTGTCATGCCCGTCTTAGAAGTTCTTAAAGACGCGCCTGTGGCGATTTCAGTGGACACCTATAAAGCCAAGGTGATGTCAGCAGCGATCAATCTTGGCATTGATTGCATCAATGATATTTGGGCATTCAGACAACCGCATGCGATTGAAGCAATTGCCAAGAGCTCATGTGGTGTGATGCTGATGCACATGCAAAAAGATCCAAGCACGATGCAATTCGATCCTCACTACCAAGATGTGGTGGCTGAGGTGAATGGCTTCTTGATGGAACGATGCGTGGCTTTAGAAGACGAAGGTGTTGAGCGCGATCGTTTAGCAATTGATCCAGGTTTTGGTTTTGGTAAAACCTTGGAGCACAACATGACCATGTTGGCTCACTTCCAAGCATTCTGCCAACACGGCTTGCCGGTGGTCGCAGGGATTTCTAGAAAATCTAGTTTGGGTGCCATCACTGGCAAAGACATGGCTCATCGTCAAACGGCTAGTGTGGCCGCAGCGTTGATGGCTCTAGAGCGTGGTGCCAAGGTATTGAGGGTGCATGATGTTGATCAAACCATGGACGCCGTCAAAATTTGGGTGGCCACCGAAGAATACTTATAAAATACATACATGACACGTCAATATTTTGGTACAGATGGTATTCGTGGGGAAGTCGGCAAGTTTCCGATCGTCCCTGACTTTGTGATGCGCTTAGGTTACGCCGCAGGTCAAGTATTGGCTAAAAATGCTGGCACTCATGGCAAGCCCACTGTATTGATTGGCAAAGACACCCGTGTTTCAGGTTACTTATTAGAAGCTGCTTTAGAAGCAGGCTTCTCTGCAGCTGGTGTGGATGTGATGTTGTGTGGCCCGATGCCAACACCAGCAGTTGCATATCTCACACGCACTTTGCGTTTGTCTGCAGGTGTTGTGATCTCTGCTTCACACAATCCATATCACGACAATGGCATTAAATTCTTTTCTGCCAATGGTGACAAATTAGATGATGCTGTTGAATTACAAATCGAAGCAGCTCTCAATGAAGCAATGAACTGCGTTGATTCAGCTCATTTGGGTAAAGCAAAGCGCTTGGATGATGCAACCGGTCGTTATATTGAATTTTGTAAGAGCACCTTTCCAAATCACTTGAGTCTTCACGGACTTAAATTGGTGGTCGACTGTGCTCACGGTGCCGCTTATCACATCGCCCCGCACGTCTTTCACGAGTTGGGTGCTGAAGTTGTTTCGATTGGCATTCATCCTAACGGTAAAAACATCAATGATGGTGTCGGCGCCACAGCGCCGAAGGCATTGATTGAAAAAGTCAAAGAAGAAAAAGCAGATCTAGGTATTGCTTTAGATGGTGATGCTGATCGCCTGCAATTGGTCGATGCTCATGGCAGATTGTTCAACGGTGATGAACTGCTTTATCTGATTGCCAAAGCCAGAAAAGATGCTGGTGAATCAGTTAAAGGCGTGGTTGGTACATTGATGACCAATATGGCTGTTGAAAAAGCGATTCAGGCTGAAGGCATTCAATTCGAGCGCGCCAAAGTCGGTGATCGCTATGTTCTTGAAAAGCTAAAAGAAAATAATTGGCAATTAGGTGGTGAAGGTTCTGGGCATCTGATTTGTCTAGACAAGCACACCACGGGTGATGGCATTGTGGCAGCACTGCAAGTGCTATCAGCCATGAAGCAAAATCAAAAAACCTTGGCGCAACTCTTAGAGAAGGTGACTTTGTTCCCGCAAACCTTGATCAATGTGAAATACAAACAAGGTTATGACTGGAAGACTGATGCCAAGATGCAAGAGGCGATCACTCAAGCAGAAAAGAATCTCAATGGCAGCGGTAGAGTGTTGATCCGCCCATCAGGCACTGAGCCCTTGCTTAGGGTGATGGTTGAAGCACAAGATGCTCACCAAGCCCAAGATCAAGCCAAGAAGATCGCCCAGACTATTCCGGTTTAAGTATTCATGTAAGACCTTGCTGTCATCAATTTGTCACATAATTCGATTATCATGGAATTATGAAAAATATAGATGCCGTTCAATCCTTTCTAGCCCTTGGTCAAGAATCAAGGCTTAATATCTTCCGCCTGATTGTGCAAAAGGGCGCTGAGGGTGTTACTCCTTCAGAAATTAAAGAGAGCTTGGGTATACCAGCGGCCACTTTGTCCTTTCATCTTAAAGAGCTCTATCAAGCCAATCTTATTTTGGTTGAGCGTCAAAGTAGAAACTTGATCTACCGACCTCATGCAGAGCAGGTGAATGATCTGATGGACTTTCTATTGTTCAATTGTTGCGGCGGAAAAGTTTGTGCTCCAACTAAAAAGAATAAAAGTATTAATTAATAAAACTATATTCATCAATGACTCAAAACATCATGAAAAAATACAACATCCTTTTTTTGTGCACGCACAATTCAGCTCGATCAGTTCTGGGTGAGGCGATTGCTTCAACACATGCAAGCGGTCGTTTTGTGGGCTTCTCAGCAGGCTCAACACCTGGCACCAAGGTCAATCCATTTGCAGCTGAATTAGCCAAAGAGATGGGTTACCCAGAAGAAAAGTTATCTTCAAAAAGCTGGGATGTTTATGGCAAAGAAGATGCCCCTCAAATGGATTTCATTATCACTGTATGCGATAACGCAGCCGGTGAAGTTTGCCCATTCTGGCCAGGTAAACCGGCTACAGCTCACTGGGGTTATCCAGATCCGTCACAAGTGCAGGGTACTGATGATGACAAGAGGCGTGCGTTCAAAGAAGTCATGGTTGGCTTGAGAAGACGCATGGACATTCTAGGCGCAATGCCCTTGGAGAAGCTCGATGCGATGACCATTCAGGCTGAACTTAAAAAGCTTGCAGAAGTTAAATAAAAATATAAAAAATAAGTAATAAAAAAATAACAAGAACTAAGTTGAAAAGAAAGAAACATCATGGGTTTATTTGAGCGTTACTTAACAGTCTGGGTGGCCTTGGCCATTGTTGCAGGAGTGGTTTTAGGGTTATCGATTCCTAGCATTTTTCAAATCATTGCGACCTTGGAGTTCGCTAATGTCAATTTGATCGTGGCCATTTTGATTTGGGCTATGGTTTTGCCGATGATGGTTCAGATCGATTGGTCTGCAATGAAAGATGTTGGTAAAAAACCAGCAGGCTTATTTTTGACCATCACTGTTAACTGGTTGATCAAACCTTTCACAATGGCAATCTTGGGAGTTTTGTTCTTTGAGTATATTTTTGCCGGATGGGTCAGTCCACAAGACGCTTCTGAGTATATTGCGGGCATGATCTTGTTAGGGGTTGCTCCTTGTACAGCGATGGTGTTTGTATGGAGTCAGTTAGTCAAAGGAGACCCTAACTACACCTTGGTACAAGTATCTATCAACGACTTGATCATGGTTGTGGCCTTTGCCCCCATTGCAGCTTTCTTATTGGGTGTGACCAATATCACTGTGCCTTGGGAAACTTTGGTGCTTTCTACGATGCTCTATGTGGTCTTGCCATTGGTTGTCGGAGTTGTTACACGCAATCTATTACTCAGAAAATCAAGTGATGCAGTTAATCAATTTGTATCAAGTGTTAAGCCAGCATCAATTCTTGGTTTGATTTTGACAGTGGTTTTGTTGTTTGGATTTCAAGCTCAAACCATCATTGATAAACCGCTGGTAATTGTTTTGATTGCGATTCCTTTGATCATTCAAACGTATGGCATTTTTTTTATCACTTACTGGGGTGCTAAGTTACTGAAGTTGCCTCATCAAGTGGCAGGTCCTGCCTGTTTGATTGGTACTTCTAACTTCTTTGAACTCGCTGTTGCGGTGGCCATTTCTCTTTTTGGCCTGAACTCTGGGGCTGCTCTAGCCACTGTGGTGGGAGTTTTGGTTGAGGTGCCAGTGATGTTGAGCTTGGTGGCCATTATTAAACGCTGGGCTCCTCCAGCATGATTCTTTTAAGTTATTGATTTTTATAGGTAAAAATCGATAAAAAAGTTAATTAAAAATATTTTTATTGTCATAAAACTTTCATAATTAATCGGTATTGTTCCTCATGACGCGCTGTGCGTCATTGAATGAGGAAAATATAAATGAAAGCATTACTAACAAAATCATTGGTTGCAGGCGCAATCACTTTATCAACAGTTACAACAGCCTTTGCAGCAGATATCACTGGTGCAGGTGCTACATTCCCTTACCCAGTTTATGCAAAATGGGCTGAGGCATACAAAGCTAAAACTAAAAACGGTTTGAACTATCAATCGATTGGTTCTTCAGGTGGTATCAAGCAGATCAAAGCAAAAACTGTGGACTTTGGCGCATCTGATGCACCAGTTAAGTTTGAAGATCTAGAAAAAGATGGCTTGGTTCAATTCCCAGCAATCATCGGTGGTGTTGTTCCTGTGATCAACGTAGAGGGTATCAAGCCAGGTCAAGTTAAGGTAACTGGTGATGTATTGGCTCAGATCTTCATGGGCACCATCTCTAAGTGGAGCGATGCAAAGATTGCCGCTTTGAACCCTGGCGTTAAATTACCAGACACCAACATCACAGTGGTTCACCGTGCTGATGGTTCAGGTACAACTGCGATCTTTACTGACTACCTAGCCAAGGTCAATGCTGACTGGAAAAAGAACGTTGGTGCCGGTGCTGCTGTTAAGTGGCCTGCAGCATCTTCAATCGGTGGTAAAGGTAACGAAGGTGTTGCGGCAAACGTTAACCGTGTGAAGAACTCTATTGGTTACGTTGAATACGCATATACCAAGAAGAACAACATGCCTTATTTGAATTTGGTGAACCAAGCTGGTCAAACAGTCAGCCCTGATGATGAGACTTTCGCTGCAGCTGCGGCTGGTACTGACTGGGCCAAGATTCCAGGTATGGGTACATTCATCACCAATGCTCCTGGTGCTAAGTCATGGCCAATCACTGGTGCATCATTCATCTTGATGTACAAAGAACCTGGCAACAAAGCAAATGCTGCAGAAGTATTGAAGTTCTTTGACTTTGCTTTCAAAGAAGGTAAGAAGATGGCTGCAGACTTGGACTACGTGCCAATGCCTGACGCTACAACGGACTTCATTCGTAAGAATGTTTGGACAAAAATCAACACCAAGTAATTGTTGTAAAGTTAAAGCCCGGTATTTCGATGCCGGGCTTTAATCATTAATTGGATAGCCTATGAAAACCAGTCAGTCTTCTGACATGTTGACGCCGCAAGCAGAAAAAATTCTGAAAATACAAAAAATTCAGGATTTTGTCTTTCATAAGTCGACATTATTTTTTGCCCTATCAGTGCTGGTTGCATTGGTAGGCATCATCATTTCTTTGGTCGTGAATGCTTGGCCAGCACTCAGTACATTTGGCCTTGGATTTTTCTTCACGGTTGAATGGGACATCATCAATGGTCAATTCGGCGGACTGATCGCTGTTTTTGGCACGGTTGTTACGGCATTGATTGCTTTAATCATCGCTGTACCTCTTAGTTTTGGTGTGGCTGTTTTCTTGACTGAAACATGCCCAGCGCCGCTGAGAAGACCACTTGGAACTGCCGTTGAGTTGTTGGCTGCTGTGCCTTCAATCATTTATGGCATGTTTGGTCTATTTATCTTTGCACCTTTGTTTGCTGAATATGTTCAGCCTGCATTGGCTGGAACTGTTGGTCAAATACCAGTCTTGGGCTATTTGTTCTCAGGCGCCTTCAATGGCATTGGTGTTCTCTGTGCTGGCTTGATTCTGGCCATGATGGTTTTGCCATTTATCGCCTCTGTGATGCGTGACGTATTTGAGATCGTGCCACCAGTTTTAAAAGAATCTGCCTACGGCATTGGCTGCACTACTTGGGAAGTTGTGAACAAGATTGTTTTGCCTTACACCAAGACGGGTGTGATTGGCGGCATCATGTTGGGTCTTGGTCGAGCCTTGGGTGAAACCATGGCGGTGACATTTGTGATTGGTAATGCGCATAAATTAAGCGCTTCATTGTTTTCTCCTGGTAACTCAATTGCTTCAACATTGGCCAATGAATTTGGCGAGGCGGAGCCAGGATTACATTACTCATCATTGTTTGCGCTAGGCCTTGCTTTGTTTGCGATCACTTTTGTTGTCTTGGCGATTGCCAAAATCATGTTGGCTCGCATGGAAGCTGCTCAAGGTAAAAAGACATGAACAATAACTCTAACTTCAATCAAGCTATTTATAACAAGCGACGCCGCTCTAATTGGCTTGGCTTGACCCTGTCCATGGTTGCTATGGCACTGGGCATGATTTTCTTGTTATGGATCTTGAGTGTTCTTTTCATCAAGGGATTCTCGGCGATTGACTGGAATATGTTCACCCAAAGTACACCAGCCCCAGGATCTGAGGGTGGTGGTTTGGCCAACGCGATTGTGGGCAGTTTGATGATCGTGATCAGTTGTACTTTGATCAGCACCCCGATTGGTGTGATGGCTGGTATTTACTTATCAGAATATGGTGGCAAAAGTAAGATTGCCTCAATCACTCGTTTTGTGAATGACATCATGTTGTCTGCGCCATCGATTGTGATTGGATTGTTTGTGTACGCCGTATTAGTGGCGCAAGTCAAACACTTCTCAGGATGGGCTGGTACGATTGCTTTGGCTTTGATTGCGATTCCAGTGGTGGTGAGAACTACTGAGAACATGTTGCAGTTAGTGCCTGGTAGCTTAAGAGAGGCTGCCTATGCTTTGGGTGCGCCAAAGTGGAAGGTTGCTTTCTCAGTCACCTTGACAGCAGCTAAGAGTGGTGTGATCACCGGTATCTTGTTAGCCTTGGCTCGTGTCAGTGGTGAAACAGCGCCTTTGCTCTTCACGGCTTTGAATAACCAATTCTTCTCAACCAATATGAATGCGCCAATGGCGAATTTGCCAGTGGTGATTTTCCAGTTTGCGATGAGTCCTTATGACAACTGGGTTGATTTGGCGTGGGGCGGTGCCTTGCTCATCACCTTCGTTGTTTTAGGTTTGAACATTTTGACCCGTGTGGTCTTCAGAGCAAAAGCCAAGGGCTAAAGATAAATATATTTGATGAAAATATCAAAGGAAACAAAATGATTGAAGCAATTAATACAAACCCGGTGGAATTGAAGTACGCCTTAGAAATTAAAAATCTTAATTTCTTCTATGGCTCATTTCAAGGCTTGAAGAACATTAATTTGAACATTGCTGAAAAGCATGTCACAGCCTTCATCGGACCATCAGGTTGTGGTAAATCAACTTTGCTCAGAACTTTGAATCGCATGTATGACTTGTATCCTGGTCAGCGTGCTGAAGGTGAAATCAATTTCTACGGAAAAAATATCCTAGATCCAAAGCAAGACTTGAACTTATTGCGTTCACGCATCGGTATGATTTTCCAAAAGCCAACACCATTCCCAATGTCTATTTATGACAATATTGCTTTTGGTGTGAAGCTGTATGAATCTCTATCACGCACTGAGATGGATGAGCGTGTTGAGTGGTCTCTCACCAAGGCTGCCTTATGGAATGAGGTCAAAGACAAGCTCACTCAAAGCGGCTTGTCTTTATCAGGTGGACAGCAACAGCGTCTATGCATCGCCAGAGGCGTGGCCGTTAAACCATCGATACTCTTGCTTGATGAGCCAACCTCAGCTTTGGATCCAATATCCACAGCGAAAGTAGAGGAATTGGTTCATGAACTTAAAAAAGACTATACGATTGCAATTGTGACTCACAATATGCAACAAGCTGCGCGTGTTTCTGACTTTACGGCCTATATGTACTTGGGTGAAATGATGGAGTTTGGCAAGACGGATGAGTTATTCATCAAGCCAAAACGTAAAGAAACTGAAGATTACATCACCGGTCGTTTTGGTTAAAACAGAATTAGGAGACTTATATGCCAGATAAACATTTATCCTCACAATTTGATGCTGATTTGAATTCAGTGTCTGGAAAACTTCTTGAAATGGGTGGCTTGGTTGAGTCACAAGTTTCAATGGCCATGAAAGCATTTGCTCAGCTAGATGCTGATTTGGCTAATCAAGTGATCTCGCGCGAGCGAGAAGTCAATGATTTTGAAATCATGATTGACTCTGCTTGTACAGAATTGATTGCTCGTCGCCAACCAACTGCGCGTGATTTGCGTTTGGTCATGGCCATTTCAAAGGCCATCACCAATTTAGAGCGTGCTGGAGATGAGGCAGATCGTATTGCCAGAAGAACAAAGCACATCATGGAAGACAGTGCTTCTCACGGCATCAATACTGCTGAGATCAGACTGGCTGGCCAGATGGCTGTTTCTCTGTTGCGTCGTAGCTTGGATTGCTTTGCGCGCTTAGATACCAAAGTGGCTGCTGAAGTGGTCAGTGAAGATAAGCAAATTGATGAAGAGTTCCGTGCTTTTGTGCGCAAGCTCACCAGTTATATGGCTGAAGACCCAAGAACCATTTCTGTTGGTTTAGACATGTTGTCAATTGCTAAAGCGGTTGAGCGCATTGGTGATCACGCTAAAAATATCGCTGAATTTGTCATCTACATTGTGAAGGGTACTGATGTACGACACATCCCTCATGATGAGTTAACTAAAGAAGCTAATAGCTGATTCATGTCCAGCAGTATTCTTATCGTAGAAGACGAGCCCTCGATTGCTGAGTTGATTGCGGTTAACTTAAGTCATGCGGGTTTCTTGCCAGTCAGGGCTTTTCAAACGGAGCATGCCTCTCAATTAATGAAAGAGGTTTTGCCTGATTTGGTGATTCTTGATTGGATGTTACCGGGTCAGTCTGGGGTTCAGTTTGCAAAAGAATTGCGCAGTAATGAACGCACCAAGGACATCCCTATCATTTTGTTAACTGCGCGCAGTGATGAGATGGATAAGATTGCTGGTCTTGAGGCGGGGGCTGATGACTATGTCACCAAGCCGTTCTCACCAAAAGAATTGGTGGCCCGTGTTCGCGCTGTATTAAGAAGACGTTCTCCACAGTTGGCTGATGACCTGGTGCAAATCAATCAACTTAAATTAGATCCATCCTCTCGTCGTGTCATGGCCACTCAAGGTGGTGATGAGGTATCGATTGATTTGGGCCCAACCGAATTCAAATTGCTTCACTTTTTAATGACACATCCTGAGCGAGTCCATTCTCGTGGTCAATTGCTTGATAAGGTTTGGGGAGATCATGTGTTTGTTGAAGAAAGAACCGTCGACGTACACATTAAACGTTTGCGAGCAGCCTTGGCGCCTGCTAACTGTCAAAGCTTCATTGAAACAGTGCGGGGCAGTGGCTATCGATTGACCAAGAACCCAGTCAGTTAGTCTTTCTGACTATCTAAGTTCCTAAAAGTATCATTTTCTTTATCATTCAATAGTCTAATGACTCAAGGCTGTTAAGATTCACCCCATGTTGTCTTTTCGTACCCGTTTAATCACTTTGATTATCATTATTCTGACCTTTTCTGGGGTCATAGGGTCGGCATTTTCTGAGCGAGCAGGTTGGATCACAGCAGTTGTTTGTTTGGTCTTGGTTTTGGGTCATCAACTCTGGCATGCCTCTAAGTTATCGGAACTTTTGCTCTCACCAAGCTATGGTGAAGTGCCTGGCGCCTTGGGTATTTGGGGTGAAATTTACTATCGCTTACATAAATTGGTCAAAGGCTGGCGTGATCAAGTGTTAGAAGTTGGTCAGCAACATCAGCGGTTTATTCAGGCCATTCAAGCCTCGCCTAATGGTGTGGTGATGCTCAATGAAAATGATCAAATTGAATGGTGCAATTCGATTGCAGAGGAGCACTTTGGTTTAAATGCTGAGCGTGATGGAATGCAAAGAATCACGCACATCCTCAGAAAACCAACATTCGTTCAATACATTGTTAGGCAAAACTATCGTGACCCAGTCAGACTCACGAGCATGGGCATGTTTGAGCAATTCACCTTGGACGTTCAGATATTTCCATATGGTGACAAACAAAAGTTAATCCTCTCGCAAGATGTATCTCAAGTAGAAAAAACCGACGCCATGCGCCGAGACTTTGTCGCTAACGTCTCTCATGAACTCAAAACACCGCTCACGGTTTTGATGGGTTTTTTAGAAACATTGACGGAGCTTAATTTAAGTAAAGAAGATCAGCACCGCTATTTAGATTTGATGGCCATGCAAGCCGGTCAAATGAAAACCCTCGTAGAAGATTTATTGACCTTGGCTAAATTAGAAGGTAATCCAGAGCCGCCTGTGTCCCAGGTGGTCAATATGTCAGACATGATGGCGCAATTGAAGTTAGAGGCTGAAGGGCTTTCTAAAGGCAAACACACCTTTAAATTTGATCATTCTTCTACCAAAAACATCACCGGTGATGAGCTTGAGTTGCACTCAGCATTTGGCAATCTTCTTTCTAATGCGGTTCGTTACACGCCAGAAGGTGGAACCATCACGATTTCTTGGAGAGATGCTGGCGATGATGCAGAGTTGATGGTCGCTGATACTGGTCAAGGTATTGCAGCAGAGCACATTCCTCGATTAACTGAGCGTTTTTATCGAGTAGATCGCAGTAGATCCAGAGATACTGGCGGAACCGGATTAGGCATGGCGATCGTGAACCATGTGATTATTCGCCATCAGGGTGAGCTCAAGATTCAATCCACGGTTGGAGTGGGTAGTCAGTTCAGCTTGGTATTCCCAAAACAAAGAATCGTATAGACTGCTCAATGAGGGCTGAAGTCCCAAACCCTTGATAATGTTGGGTCTTCGGGTAGTTTTGGGGTGGTTTGCCCCTAATTTTAAAGCTCAGCCAAGCCTCAGAATTTGCCAACAAAGTGCCCGTAGGTTACAATATTGTTCTTAGTCGGAGTGTGGCGCAGTCTGGTAGCGCACCTGGTTTGGGACCAGGGGGTCCAAGGTTCGAATCCTTGTACTCCGACCACTTTCAATTCGCATCACTCGATGCAGCAACCTCCAAAAATTTTTCAAAGCATCTTTCAATCAAAGATTGTTGAAACTTTGCATCAATGACATTGATTTGTTGCATGGCAGCACAGTTATATAAAGACTTTAATCAAAATTTGTCTAATAATTGACTTAGACGTAAGGCTAATAACAGATTAGTTTTGTCTAATACTATCTATAAAGATTCCAATAATTAAATATGTCATTTGTAGAGGATTCTCAAATTAACTTTGCCGGCTTTCCAACTGATCAGCTCATTGAATTGAGTTATGTCAGTCAGGCAACTAATGACATGGGTATTCTGGGTTTGATGAACTTGCTGGAAGATGCGGTTCACAAAAACAAACGCAATGGCATCACAGGTGTTTTGTTCTATGACAACTGTATCTTTGGCCAAATCATTGAAGGCTACCCTCAGCACATTGAACTGATTTGGAAAGCCATTTCTGCAGATCCTCGCCATAAAGAAATACAGGTGCTGGATATCAATCCATTGCAAAAGCGCCGCTTCAGCAATTGGTCGATGAAGTTCTATGGCTCAGATGAAATCAGTCAGTATGTGCCTGAGCTCAAGATGGGCTTAAGAGATGGCTCTGTTAATTTGCCTAATGAAATACTGACCTTGATGAGATCGGTCAGTAATCAAACGGATGATGCTAAAAATCAAGAATAAGCAATCATCCAATCCCTGATTCAACTCAATCTAACTGAATCAATCTAATTCAGTAAATCCAAAATTTTCTCAGGTGGACGACACAAGGCGCCTTGGTTGCCGTTGATAGCAATAGGGCGGTTCATCAAAATGGGGTGTTGCAGCATAAAGCCAATCAGATCTTCATCACTCCATTTGGCATTACCCAAGTCTAATTCATCAAAAGGCGTGCCTTTTTGACGCAAGATGTCTCTGACTGACCCGCCAGTGGCTTTGATGATGTGACGCAATTGAGCTTCTGATGGCGGGTTGTTCAAATACAAAACCACTTGGTGCGGTTCGCCAGAATTTTCAAGGATTTCTAGGGCATCACGAGAGGTTTTGCATTTTGGGTTGTGATACAGGGTGATCATGGCCAAACTCTTATAAGAAGATGAATTCTCATGATTATCGTATATAAGCAAGGCCTTTTAGACCTCCGCTATAATCTAGCTCTAATCAAAGACTGCCCATAGCTCAGCTGGATAGAGCACCGCCCTTCTAAGGCGTAGGTCGCACGTTCGAATCGTGCTGGGCAGGCCAAGCCTCTTATCTTCTGCAGTGATCGATCACCCAATCTATTTGTTGCAACTTATTCGCATTTCGATACTTTGGAGCACAGTTTAGTTAACCTGGCGTGCATCAGGTGAAGCCCAGCAGAAGAATAACTATAAAATTAGTATGAATAACGATAAGCCATCACATCGAATACAAATATCTGTGGACAGTATTGCTCATAAAGCATACGCTAGTACTTCATAATAAATACTAAGAATTTAATCAATCTTATTGAGAGGTAATATGAGCAATCACCTCAACAAGTTAACCCTTATTTTTTGTTTAGTCATAAGTCAAGTTGCTTATGCTACTTCTGATCTTGATAAGTCCCAGAACATTCCTAAGTCAATCAACGATATCGTTCAATTGATTGATCAAAGCAAGATCGATGAAAAATCTATTGAAGCAAGTCTCAAACTAGTAAATTCGACTTTGCCCGCTAATAGCACTAATACACAATCCTATGCCTTTTATTATTATCAGGCCTTAGCTGCTGAAAAGCTTGGAATGTCATCTAAAAGATTGGAATCTTTGCAAAAAGGTTTGAAATACATAAACCTGGGAACCTTTGAAGAATTTTATTTGGTGCCTGAAATTTCAATTACTCAGTTATCAATTGGCAATACAGGCAATGTCACAGAACAATTAAAAAAAACCCTATCAAAAATTCCAGCAAGGAATGCTGGAGCTTCTTTGAATATTGAAGTTGTGTTGGTGAGAATTTGTTCTGAGATTGGTGATTTTGAGTGTGCCAAAAAATATCTTAGAGATGCTGATGCTAGCTTTACAGCCACTAGATCTTATCAAAATGATTCTGAATATGGTGGTGGTCGAAAGTTTAATTTTTATACAGCTAATGCTGAATATTATTATTATCAAGGTAAATTTGAAGAGTCTTCAATTGCCTATAAAAATGCCATTGAGCCATATGAGCCATGGATTGAGGGGCTGCAAGATATTCCTCCCGGCACGAGAGGCTTTAATAGTCATCCTGAGCAGGCACGCATAAAACTAGAGCAAGCTTATATTAAGTTAAGTGATAGTTTATTAAAAATCAGGAAAGTAAATGAATCTGAATATTACGCAAGAGAGGCTTTAAAAAAAGCTCTTGCCAGAACCGGAAAAGCCTCTTTAGCCACCTCAAATGCATTACGTCAATTAGCAATCGTAATGCTTGCTCGGGACCGAAATAAAGATGCAATCTACTTGTTGACCGAGGCTATTAACGGTTTCAAGAAAGCCGGTATTCCTCTTGAATCAGTTGATTTTGCAAAAGTGCATAAAACTCTTGCATCAGCATATATTGCAGATGGAAGATTTGCAGATGCCTTAAAAGTACTCACTAATTTAGAGGTAACGCTCAAAACTTATCCAGAGGTTGGTCGATTTGTAGATATCAATTCTTTGGATCGTGTTTTGGCATTGGTTTATGTTGGAAATCTACCTCAGGCTGAAGCTCTGGCTCGGGAGTTTTTGGGGACCACTGAAAAACGTACAGGGCAAAACTCTAAAGAAACTGCTGATGCCAAGCTCATGCTTGCTATGGTTTTGGCTAGTCAGAAAAAAGATGAAGATGCTCGTAAGTTGTTTGCAACAGGTATGGGCGAGCTTATAGCATTGGAACGTGAGGTGGCATCTGACTCTGAAGGTCTTTCTTCCAAAGAGAAAAAATACCTAGCAACATATATCGAATCGTATCTTGGTGTGCTGGCACGTGCTTATGAAAAATCACCAACCCTTGCTATTGCCTCTGAGGCTTTTTTATTAGGAGACATGGCTAGAAGCAGTGGTGTTCAAAAGGCTTTAAATGCAACTGTGGCAAGAGCAAACATTACCAATCCTCGGTTGGCTGAATTGGCTCGCAAGGAGCAAGATCTTAATCAACAAATTACCTTCTTAACGCGGTTTGCAAAAGAGCTATCAATGCAACCAGTTGCTCAACAGTTACCTGAAGTGCAAAAGAAAATGAAAGCTGATATTGAACAATTGAGGCAAGAAGCCAAAGCCGCAATTCGTTCGATTGAAATTGACTTTCCGGAGTATGCCGAACTGATTAGTCCAAAACCCGCCTCTTTAGGAAAAGTACAAAAGAACCTTAAAGCTGATGAGGTGATGATTACCTGGTTTATTGGGCAGAGCAATAGCTATGCGTGGGCGATCGGTGCCACCGGTAATCCCCAATTTAAAACACTCAATATCACACAAGTTAATTTAAAAAAAGATGTTAGTGCTTTACGTAAGGCTCTAGATCCTCAAGTTACAACAGTTGAAGAAATTCCCGCCTTTAACTTTGGCCTTAGTCATCAACTCTATAAATCTTTAATTAGCCCTGTGCAGTCTGCACTTGAGGCTAAAAACACTATTATTTTAGTGCCGCATGATGAAATTGGGCAGTTACCTCTGAGCGTTTTACTTACCAATAACTTTGTTCCCAGCTCCAAGACAGAATTGCGTTTTAGTAATTACCGCGATGCGCCTTGGTTAATTAAAAAATATGCATTAGTGACAGTGCCATCTGCAACTGCCTTAACAAGTTTACGCTCATTACCTAAACCTAAAGAAGGTCGCTTAGATTACATAGCTTTTGGGGATCCTTTATTTAGTGTTGAACAAGCTAAGGTCAATGAGAAGATGGTTGCCAATCCATCCTCAGGAACACAATTATCTTCCCGTGGGGTTCCTTTAAAGCTTCGTAATTCTCCAAATACAGCTCAAGTCAGTTCTGCTGAGGTTAGTATTCTGCCGCGATTACCAGATACGAATATGGAGATTGAAGAGATTGCTAAGGTATTTAATGTTGATTCCAAGCGTGATATTTTTTTACAAAAGCGCGCTAATTTAGATGAGGTATTAAAGGCGAATCTGGCTAATAGAAAAGTAGTAATGTTCTCAACCCATGGATTGGTGCCGGGGGAGCTCAATGGCCTTACTCAACCTGCGTTAGCGCTAACAAATCCTGAAGTCCTAGGGGGGGAAGGCGATGGTTTACTAAAAGTAGATCAAATCCTTACTTTAAAGCTTAATGCGGATTGGGTGGTGTTATCGGCGTGTAATACAGCAGCAGGTGAGGGTGAAGGTGCTGAAGCATTATCAGGTCTCGGTCGAGCCTTCTTTTATGCTGGCGCCAGATCGCTCTTGGTATCTAGTTGGCCCGTGGATAGTCAAGCTTCCCGCAAACTCATGACAGATTTATTTAGTCGCCAAAATCAAGATAAAACTGTCAGTAAACCTCAAGCTTTACAACAAGCTAGTCTGCAATTGATTAATCAGGGGCAGCCTGATGCCAAAGAAGAAAGCTATAGTTACGCACATCCCTTGTTTTGGGCCCCATTCATGATAGTTGGGGATTAAAGTCAGTATCTTTAAGCCCTAAACGCGCATTCGAATCGTGCTGGGCAGGCCAAGCCTCTGAATATTCCCCTAGCACTTTATTTGGCCGTACCTATCCTCCTCAGGGCGTATTCCTTCGCATGAACTAGGTAGAAACCTTAGTCTGCGGCTATATCCATTTTGATCAAAAGAGATTAAATTTAAAAAGCTTAATTTCTGATAAAACAAAGCAATAAGAAAAGGAGAATAAAAATGAAACAGAAAAATATTTCATTGGTATCGATGACAGTGCTTGCCTCATCACTCTTGGCTTTGCAAGGCTGTGCAACTGATGCAAGCTCTAAAGCTGAAGCGCCTAAGGCTGCTCCGGTAGCAGCAGCACCAGCGCCTGCATGGAAGCAGGGTATGGGTCCAGATATGGCCACATCAAAACTGGCTCCTTTGGCAGGCAAGATGACCGTTACACCAGCTAGCGAAATTCCAATTGATAAATTGAAATTACCCCCTGGTTTCAAAATCGAAGTTTGGGCAACAGGTATGCCTGGTGCGCGTGCGATGGCTCGAGGTGATAACGGCAAGATCTACATCGGTACCCGTGCCATTGGGCGTGTGTATGAATTAACTGATAACGGTAAAGAGCGTACGAATCGCGTGGTGGTTGATAAATTAGTTCAGCCTGCTGGCGTGGCGTTCAAGAATGGCTCTTTGTATGTGATGTCCATCAACAAGGTTCTTCGCTACGATGGCATTGAGAAAAATCCAACGGTTGCACCTGTTGATCTAACAGCTAAATTTAATTTGCCACCTGAGCAACATCATAACTGGAAGTACATTGCATTTGGACCTGATGGTAAGTTGTATGTTCCATTCGGAGCGCCTTGCAATATTTGTGAGTTACCAACCCAAGAATATGCACAAATTCGTCGCTACAACCCCGATGGTTCTGGCATGGAAGTGTTAGCAACTGGAGTGCGTAATACCGTTGGCTTTGATTGGCATCCAACCACCAAGCAACTATGGTTTACAAATCATGGTCGTGACTGGATGGGTGACGATAAACCTAATGACACACTCAGCCGTATGCAGAAAAAAGGCCTGAATTACGGCTTCCCTCATTGCCATGAAGGAAATATGCCTGATGATGTGATCAAGAAGGCAAATCCATGTGCTGGTGTTGAAAAGCCTGTTGCTCTAATGGGCCCACACACTGCAGTCATGGGCATGAAGTTTTACACCGGCAATATGTTCCCAGCTGAGTATAAAAATGCAGCCTTCATTGCTCGTAAAGGTTCATGGAACCGTAATCAAAAAACTGGTTTTGACGTAGTGATGGTCAAGGCTGGCGCAGATGGCAAAAATGCCAAGATTACTCCGTTCATTACCGGCTTTATGAACCCATCAGACCAGTCATTCTGGGGTCGTCCAGCGTATCTCTTGCAGATGCCTGATGGCTCTATGTTGGTATCTGATGAGCAGTTAGGTGCAATTTATAAGGTGACTTATAAGAAGCAACAAGTAGCAGCTAAGTAATTAGCCGCATTGTCATGCAGTATTTACGAATAGCGACGTTAGCTTTAGGACTTGTTTGTTCTAGTGCAGCGTCGCTTTCGTTTGCGCAAGACATTAAAGCCAAGCTTCAGGTTTGTGCCGCTTGTCATGGAGCTGATGGTAATTCTAAGATTGCAGGTACCCCATCTTTAGCTGGCCAGCCAAAAACATTTCTAGAAAACCAAATGGTGATGATTCGGGAGGGGATGCGCAACATTCCCGCCATGACTGGCCAGCTTGATGGAATCAGTGATGCAGAAATCGTTGCGATTGCTAAGTTTTACAGTAGCAGCCCCGCCATATCGCAAGCTGGTGCAAAGAACCCAGCTTTATATGAAAAGGGTCAAATCATTTCAAAAGAAGCTTTATGCGGTACCTGCCATTTGCCCAACTATGTTGGTAGAGATCAAATGCCACGACTTGCTGCTCAGAGAGAAGATTACCTCTTCTACAGCATGAAACAGTTTCGATCTAATCAAGCGATTGGCAGAGATACGATCATGGCCGCATCACTCTACGGTATGAGCGATGATGATTTAAAAGCCATTGCTCACTACCTGTCACAGCTAAAGTAATTTTGAGATAAAAGATATTTAAGAAGCTTTTTTCATTCTTAAAAGTACTAGCGCCACCAATCCAGCAATCATCACGTACATAGAGATCGCAACCGCGCCTTTGCTATGCGCGTAAGTGATGCTTGAGTAAGCAAGATAAGCGCATGAAGCACAGAAGATCAGCGGCGTAATCGGGTAGAGCGGTACTTTGAATGGGCGCACGGTTTGATCTTTGAAGCGCAAGATAAATAGACCCAAGCCAACCAAGAACAAGAAGATCCAAAAGACTGGTGCCGTGAACTCGACCATCGCTTCAAAACCATCACTTTGTAGTGCTCCAAAACCAACCAATGCCAAACTGATGATGCCTTGCACTAAATAGGCAAAGCTGGGTGATCCACGAGATGATTCCCAGCGACCCATTTTGCTCAAGCCTTGCCAATCTTCACCCATGGCGTAATTGGTTCTAGCTCCCACAATCATGGTGGCATTAATGCTGGTCAGTGCAGCAATCGCTACAAACAAACCTAATAGCTTTTCACCCAATGGACCAAAAGCAAGACCCAGTAAATCAGCAGGCGCTGCTTTACTACTAGACAAGGCTTTTAAGCCAAGACCATTGATCAAAGCAAGATTAACCAGCAAGTAAATCACGGTGATGACTGCAAGACTGGCCACAATCACCGTCACGATGGTCTTGCTAGTACCTTTGAGCTCTGCAGAGATATAAGCAGATTCGTTCCAGCCACCAAAGGTCAATAAAACAAATACCATCCCTAAGCCCAACATGCCAAGCTGTGGATTGCTAGAGAACATAGGAGGATTGTCAACAGCGGGCAGTGGACTACCAAAAATACCAAAGCCAGCCACGATGATGGCCACAAGGCCGCAGACTTCTAAAATCGTTAACAGAGTTTGGATGCTTGCTGAGGCATGGATGCCGATGAGATTGATCAAGGTGAGTGTGATCACAATCAAGGCAGCCCAATAAATGGTGGAGTTTTCCCCAAGCGGCAAAACCTTGGTCATGTAATCACCAAACACAAAAGCCAATAAAGCAATTGAGCCTGTATTAATCACCATGGCTTTTGCCCAACCGTACAAGAATGAAACATTCTTGCCATAAGCGCGTGTTAGAAAGTGATAGTCGCCACCCGCATGAGGGTAGGTGGTAGCTAGCTCTGCATAACAAAGTGCACCCATGAGAGAAATTAAAGCGCCGGCAACCCAGATAGTGAGTGCCCAACCAACATCACCAGTGATGCCAGCCACCATCGATGGCGTTTTAAAAATACCAGCGCCAATCACAATGCCAACAATGATGGCCACAGCCCCGATGGGGCTCAGTAATTTCTCTTGGACTGTACTTTTAGTCATGCTCAAATCTTAACGACGTTTACCGGTCACCAAGCCTTGAGAATAGCCACCCTTGTCTTCGCCTTTGAAGGTTGAACCATTGATCTCACCTTTAACTGTGATGAGATTATCAGCTGAGTCAACGTAAGCGAATTTAAGATATTTGCCTTCGAGGTGAGGATTAAGAATTGGCTGAGACTTATCGCCAATTTTTATATTGCCACCAATTCTTTGATATCTTTGCGCCAGTGTGAGTGTTGCATTTTTAAACCCAACGCCATCCAAAGACCATTCACCTGCCACATTGGCTGGAACAACCCAGTAATAGGCATTGGCATCTAGACCGATTTCTTTATCTGGTTCCCAGTCACCCATGGTGAAAGCATGAGAGACCACGCGTGTACCTGGCTTCATCTTCAAAATAGTTGGACGCAATTTAATATTCAAATCAGGCAGCAAATAAAGTGTCACAACCGTGGCCTTGCTGAAGTCTTCGACAAAAATATCGCCATTGATGATTTTTACTAAATGACCGACACCCGATTGCTTCGCATTTCTCTGAGCATACGCAGCCATGTTAGGGTTGAATTCAATACCAACTGCTTTTGCGCCAAATTCTTTGGCAGCTGCGATGGCAATCTTGCCATCGCCAGCACCTAAGTCATAAACCAAATCTTGGGGACCTACATTGGCTGTTTTTAGCATCAAGGACACAAGTTCAGTACCAGTTGGTAGCCAAATAACATCTTTACCCGCTTGACCAGGACTTGGCTTGTAAGAAGGGTCAACTTTTGAGCCTGGCTTATCAGCCAAGGTAGAGAAAGAAACGCTGCAGCAAAGCGCCACTAAGAAAAATCTTAAAGATTTCATACCAATCTCCAAAGAAATGAATGATGTTTAAATAAGAGTCATATTTATAACAGCACTTAGATAAAACTACTAAGTTTTATCACCCTACATTTATCTAGGGTTTTCCCCACAATAGATGGGAAAAAGGAATCCTATATTTAGTCAAAGAAGGATTTTGAATGAATCAACTGGGGCGTCTTTTCTTCCATGTATAAGGATCGCCATTAGGGAACTTGCCATCTGAAATCCCATCTGCGCCGAACTTCCCAACAATTTCTAGGCCATCTACATGAATTGTGACAAATTCACCCAAGGCCTTTGCCCACTCCATGGCTTGATCTAGATTATCAAACTCAAATACTTCCTCTTTGTGTTTAATGAATATCAAATCAGACAACTCTCATGAAGATAGATGTATAAATATTTGGGATTTATTGTTTTTGAAGTGTGTTGCGAATAAATTGTTTTTCGTAATAAGCGTTATATTGACAGTGAAACTCAAATTACCCAAGGTAAGCAATCAACAAAATGAATATTTTTAAAATACTTGGTTATTTTCCAAGAAAGATCAGGCAGTTTTACGATGATGTGCTGAGCCTCATCAAGGCAAACTGTCGTTAAAAAATAAAGAAGTATTTAAATCAAGAAAAGCTTAACTAAGAAAACTTATCTTTTCTCAATCAAAGATAAAAACTCTCTGCGCAAATTTGAGTTTTCTAAAAACTCACCACGCATCACGCTGTTGATCATTTTTGAATCATTATCTTTAACACCGCGCCATTGCATACAGAAGTGATCTGCTTCCATCACCACGGCTAAGCCCGCAGGTTTTAATTTTTGCTCAAGCATGTTGGCGAGTTCCACCACGGCTTCTTCTTGTATCTGAGGTCTAGACATCACCCATTCGGTCAAACGAGCATACTTGGATAGTCCAACCAAGGCTGAGTCTTTATCTGGCAGTACCCCAATCCAAATGCGACCCATGATCGGGCAGAGATGGTGTGAGCAGGCACTGCGCACAGTGATAGGGCCAATGATCATCAATTCATTGAGGCGACTGATGTTTGGAAAATCAGTCAAGGCGGGTGGTGCCACATAGCGACCATTAAAGACTTCATTCACATACATCTTTGCTACGCGACGACTGGTATTTCTGGTGTTGTGATCATTCTCTGTATCAATCACCAAACTTTCAAGTAAAGCTTGTACTTTCTCAGATACTTCATCGACCAGGCTATCAAGTTCACCTGGCTGAATATGGGCAGCAATATTGTCATTGGCATGAAAACGCACCTTCTTGGCTTTCAAGCGCGCACGAATCACTTCAGAGATGGCTTGTTGCTTACTTGGCTTTGGTTCATTCATGATGATTGGCCTTAATTTGATTGCTTTGGCGATGTGCCATCAGGTGCTGAATTTTTAAATACAAAATAGTTGCTGATAAACCAAAGGTGATGATGTTGGCCACCAAGATCGGACCACTGCCAATTAAAATGCCGTAAATGATCCAAAGAATAATTCCAAAAGTAAACGTGGCATACATGCCCAATGAAATACCCGATAAATCTCTCGTGGTGATTGAGCGATAGGTTTGTGGAATAAAAGCAGCGGTGGTGATGGTGGCTGCGATGAAGCCAAGCAAGTTGTCAAAATCCATTGAAACGAATCCTTTGATGGCTTTAATTGAAATCTAGTACCAATGTATAGGATTTCTCCTATTCTTGCTTGTCAGTAATCTAAAGGCTTAATGAACCGAAGGATTTGAGTTGTTTGGCAAGCATCAGCAAGACCGAATAAAAAAGATTAACATCACTAATAAGTTGTTTTTGGCGATTGTTTATTGGCCAAAAGAGATCAAAGAATGGAGTCTAAGTTGAGTACAGATAAGCGCTGTTGTGGTTCGGGAGTGTGCATCATCAACCCTCAGGGTGAGTGTTGGTGTGGCCAGGTGTGGGACGGTGAAAAAATGTGCCATCCACCACTCAAGCCAATCACCAGCCCAGCACCTGATTCAAACCAAGATAAACAGCCCTCTACTGACTCTTAGGGTCTTCAGCAATAAATCCTTAAAGTTCTTATAATTATAAAAACGCCAAATAAATGGCAAAAAGCTGATAAGCGAGACAAAACGAGGTTTCAAATGCGCATTGAAGATACCGATCCAGCCAGACATGCCAGTATTGAATATCCCATGGAAGTGGGGTCTCCTGTCTTCGCGCCTATCAAAGTCACTGAAGAAAAAGATAAAGCTGTCAATGTGGCTCGTCAGAATGCCAAGCATGAATACGATCGCATCATGGAGCAAGCCAATGTCTTGATGAAACAAGCTAAAGCGTTGCAATCCAGACTCGATGTCACAGAACAAGTGCACGCTGCCAAGTTCTCATTCAACCCATTGCATGGCAAGATTTATCACTTGTACTTCGATCACCGTCAACAAACCAATGTGTTGATTCAGACGGGACCTGATGAGTGGACCTGTGGTGTGCCAGAGCACTGGACCTTCAAGTTAACGGTCAAGAAATTAGGCGACAGCACTTGGGAAGAAATTGAAACAGAATCAGAAGAGAATCCAAGCCTAATTAAAGGTTAAGATTTAATCCCATTGCCATTGACTTGGCGCAAAAGTATTCATTGACAAAAATGCCTCTTCAGCCGACTATGAGGTATGACAAATCCACTGATTCCACAAGAAACCAATCTGCGTTATCGACGCCTATTTGAAACGGCCTACGACGGAATTTTGATCTTAGACTTTGAGAGTGGGCGCATTCAAGATGTGAACCCCTATCTGATTGAAATGCTTGGTTACAGCAAAGAAGAGTTGATTGGCATGGAGCTGTGGGAAATCGGCGCCATGGTCGATAAATTGGCCTCGGTCAGAGCCTTTGCAACCCTCAAGAAAGAGGGATACATCAAGTACAGCGATTTACCACTGCGCACCAAAGCCGGAAAAATCATCAGCGTTGAATTCGTCAGTAATGCCTATGGCGTGAATGGTGACCGGGTGATTCAGTGCAATATCAGAGATATCACCGATAGAAAAAATGCTGAAAGTGCTTTGATCAGATACCAACAAGCCTTGGCTCTAAATATGTACCAAGTAGTTGATGCCTTGACCAAAGTCATCGTGGCTCGTGATCCATACACTTACCAACATCAATTGCGTGTAGCGAATTTATGTGTGGCGATTGCTACTGAAATGAACCTACCGATTCATGTGGTGGAAGGACTTAAATTAAGTGCCTTGATTCATGACATTGGCAAAATTGGTGTGCCTGCTGAAATACTCACTAAACCAATTCCCTTGGAGTCTTTCGAAGTCGAAGCTCTTCATAGACATGCACAGTCCGGCTTTAACATCATCAAAGAAATTAACTTTGAGTGGCCCTTGGCTCAAACCATTTATCAGCACCATGAGCGCATGAATGGTAGCGGCTACCCGAATCAGCTCAAGGGCGATAGCATCATCTTAGAAGCCAGAATCTTGGCTGTGGCCGATACTGTCGAAGCCATGTCGCACAACCGACCTTATCGCCCATCCTTAGGTCTTGATAAGGCCCTTGGTGAAGTTGAAGCTGGCAAAGGAAGCCTATTTGATGAGCGAGTAGTGGATGCCTGTTTAAAGCTATTCAGACAAGACAACTACGAGTTTTTGATGGTTTGATCAGGAATCATTCCCTCATTAAATAGCTTGACCTGATTTCTGCCCGCATTTTTAGCGAAGTACATTGCTTTATCTGCATGCTCAATATGTTGATCCATCAAAAAATCTAGTAAATCCTGGTGATCTTGCTTTGGATCAAATACAGATATACCAATGCTGACTGTTAGGTGGATTTCCTTGCCATTCACAGTAGCAAAAGTATTTTTTGCAATCGCCTCACGTAGTCTTTCAGCAATTTCATAGGCAGCTTTCGCATCAGTCTCTGGACAACCAACTAAAAATTCCTCGCCGCCAAAGCGACCGAATACATCAATATCTCTTAACTTGAATTGGCAGAATAAAGATAGGTTCTTTAAAACTTTATCACCAATTAAGTGCCCATATTGATCATTGATCTGTTTAAAGTGATCAATATCAATCATCAGGAAGGCCATAGGGTGAAGACTTCTTTGACTACGACTAATTTCTTTTTTAAAGCGAGCGTAGGTTTCTTTCTTGGTTAGTGCCAGAGTTAGAGAGTCTGTGGCATTCAAGACTTCTAGTGCAGAATTTTCTTTACGAACTTCACTCAAGGCTGCTTTAATGCCAAATACACCAATGAACAATAAGAAGGAAATCGGTAATGATAGTGCAGCATCCTTGATGTCAAAAATTGACTGCTCATAGATGTTGATCAACGGTACGACTCGACGACCAATCATAAAAGTCAATGCAGCGCTTAAGGCAATACAAGTAACTTTATATTTATTTACGATATTAATTAATCTAAAAGATTGATAACTGGCGCCTATCTGAAGAATCAGAGAAAGTGAATACAGTAGGATCGCCAGTGTTTTCATGATTGATCAGAATCTGAACATCAAACTGGTATTGAAGTATCTGAACTTATAGTCTGAGCCATTGAATGTGGCGCTTTGACCGTAACCTAACTTACCCTTAAAAACAATCGATTTGGTGATCGGACTATTGGCTTCTAGTTCATACAAATGGGTGTTGGTCCTTGGATCGTCATTTACTTTTTGATGACCTGCGCCTATCAAGCCAGAAATCATCCAATTTTGAAACTTTTGACGCATCGCCACTGCCACCATCTGTTCTTCATATTTATTTGGATTGAAGTAATTGCCGTTAGATTCTTGACTGTTGCGGTACTGGCGGTGTCTTAACTGAAGATTGATGCCTTGCTCAGGCAGTAAGTCATAAATCAACTTGCCTCGCAGATGATTGCGGGTATTGCTGTCAGAAAACTGATGTTGCCCCAAGAGACCAATCACGGTCCATTTTTCAGACAAGCGTTGCTCTAGACTGCCGCCGTAATAGTCATACTTGATGCCGTTATCTAGTGATCTGCGCGTTTCAACCCAATCGCGGTTGTAAAACAACTCAGCGTTGGTACCTTCTCGTAGAGATAAAGAGTAGTTCATGTCGGCATTGACCAGGGTGTGATTACCCAATTGATTGAGGCCAAGATTCACTTTGTGACCTAAGCCATTCTTTGGGTCTATCGACTCGCTCACCAAACTTACCTGAGAAGCATCTTTCTTCCACTCGTATTGTTCATAGCTGTGATGCAAAGCTTGGATGCCCGTGAAATGTTGCCCATCTTTATAAAGTGGCAAAAGTCCAACACCTGCTTTGACTGCCTTGAATTGGTCATTGTCACTGTAAGTGCTGATGGTTGGGCTCAGTAAACCCCAAGAATCATTGCTTTGCGCATGGATCAAGTTTGGAGTGAGTCCAGCGCACATCATCGCGCATAAAAGAGCGGGGGTTCTTAGTTTGTTTTTCATTTCGTGCCCCAAGTTTTTTTTGTACCAAAAATCTCTGTGATGTAACCCCAAACTGCTGCCGGTTGTAAGATGCAACTGTAGGGGAGTATGTACAGGAAAAAACCTAAAGTATTGCGTCTTACTCTTAAGTGTTGCTCAATGAACATTTTTTCTTCAATGCGGTACATCACAGAGTTCATGATGAGAGCCAATGGCAAAAGTGTCAGAGTCATTGGCCCAACAATCCAGTATTGACCAAACATAGCTAAAACCAATCCTGGTAAAAAACCAAAAGTGAATGCAACATCCATGGCGGGAAATAACAAATCCCACCAAATAAAGAAACTGGTCAATCTCTTTCTAAATAAAACTTTTGGATGATATTTAAATGCTTCAATCATGCCTCTGGCCCAGCGCTGTCTTTGACGAATAAACCCTGAAATAGTACTTGGCACGATCGTAAAAGCGACGGCATCCTCGCAATATCCCACCCGATAGTCTTTTTCTAGCATGGCCCAAGTCAAGACAATGTCTTCCCCAACAGTTTTTGGCCATCCGCCTAACTCAAGAATTACCGATTTTTTGTATAAAGAAAATGCACCTTGAGCAACCAAGGTACCTTGATTGAGTGATTGCACCCGTTTAACCGTAGCGATGCCTTGAAAGTAATCCCATTCTTGTGATTGAGCGATCCAGTTTTGGCGAGAATTACGAACCATGATCGTGCCGGCGACAGCGCAGGTATTGGCAGGATCACTGTGGAAGCGTTCCACAATTCTGATTAATGCATCTTTGTGTAAAAAAGAATCAGCATCTAAAGTGATCACGAGCTCATGATTTGCCAAGGAGAGGGCTCTGTTCAATGCTTCAGATTTACCTCGATTGGTCTCTTGCTGAATGCATCGCAACCAAGGATAATTGCTGGTTAGTTGATTGCACACAGCATGGGTCTGATCCTTTGATCCATCATCAATCAAGATGACCTCGAGAACCCCCGGATAATTTTGTTTAGCAATACTTTTAAAAGTATCTGGAATGACAGCTTCTTCGTTATAAGCTGCAATCAAAATGCTGATAGGAGGATAACTATCTAGATGTTTACGAGGAGGTCTTTTATCAATCATCAAACTAACTATCATGAAGGAATTGATAAAGCCTGGCACGATAGCTATAAATAAAATAAAGAATCCAGCAAGGAACCAGCCAATCACTGCTGATAGTTCAGTGAACCAAAATTGGGATGCCCATAAAGAGAAGCCAGCCCATAGAATCGCAACAATCAACGCTAATTGAAATTTAGTATTAACTTTGAAGTACATGATTTTTCTTTTTAGAATGTCGTACACCCAGTATGAACCTAATTTCTATAAATTAGAAATGTTTAGATCAAATAAAGTGAATTTAATTCAGGCTTGCTGCCAAACTTACTTGTAACTTATCAATCAGCTTACTTTTTGGGGTTCAAGCGACTTGATCCCCAGATTTCAAACTGACGCTTCATGTCACCAGCCTCAGCTTCAATCGTATCGTCCTCAATAGCAGGGCAATCTGTAGGAATCACTTGTTTCGATCCATCCGCTACTTTTTGCTGAATGCTTGCTTGGGGCGATTTGCCATCCCATGCAAACGGGTTCTTAAAAGTTGGGGGATCTGGTAAGCAATCGTACTTATAAATAGGAGGCCAACCATCATCGACGGGTTGGAATGAAATAGTTTTCTGGAAGATCAGTGGTTTACCAGTGGGGATGGGTGGCAGGGGCGGCATGTTTTCAATCGCCTGACGCGCTAGCTTCTCAGCAACAGGAGACGTGGACCAGAGTGTTTCTAATTTTGACAGTTGGCCGTTAGCCGCAATCTCAATATGAAAGCGCACCATACCTTGATCAGGACCTTCCACAGAACGACCCATCATGCTGCGCACTTGTTGTCCCCAATTGTGGCGGTAGCGCTTACTGTTCTTCAAGGTGTAGGTGGAAGCTTTTTGCCATTCTTCAGCTGATGGTGCTGGTGGCGCATCCATATAAGCTAACTTCTTTTCTTGGGGCACTTCTCTTTGAGTATTAAGAACCAGAGTCTGATCATCAGGTTTCTTTTCTTTTCTCTCTTCTTTCTTTTGCTCAGGCTCAAGTTTGACTTGTATCACCTCATTCAAAGGCTTTGACTTGATTGGATTGATTTCTTGATAGTTCAATCCCACAACAATCAAAATGAAATGAAATGCCAAAGATATAAGAAGTCCCATCTGAAATCTTGATGGGTTTTTGGTGAAGAACATTTAGGATTAGTTAATAACTATCTTATCTATCGATGGGTCTTGATTTTATCGGTATATTGGTTCATTGTTAGACCAATAAATAAAGTTTTACTTCAATTTAATTTATTCATCACTAATACTTAGTTTCTCTTACTAAGTGTTTTTAATAAAAATAGAGGGAGTGTTATGAAGCAATTAATCAAACTAATCACAGCCATGTCATTCTTGGTTTTCTCAGGACATGCGTTTTCAGAATCAGTCAAAATTGTTTATCACGTGAACGAAGGCGTGCAACAAGCCAGCCGTGCGATTGGCAATATTCGTAATCATTTGAATGCTGATCCAAAAGCAAAAATCGTCGTAGTGACACATGGTCAAGGTATCGACTTTTTACTTGAAGGTGCTGAGAACATGTCAGGCTCAAAGTTTTCTGCATCGATTGGTGACTTGGTGAGCAAGGGCGTTGAGTTCAGAGTTTGTAACAACACCTTGGTTTCAAGAAAAATTCCTAAAGAGCAAGTGATCATGGAAGCTAAGATTGTTCCATCAGGCGTTGCAGAAGTGTCTAATCTGCAAGCCAAAGAGCGTTACGCTTACTTGAAGCCTTAATGACTCACGACTTATTGGTAATAAAAGTAAATAAATAAAATCTACAAAACAAAAAAGGCCGCTGATGCGGCCTTTTTTGTTACTGATTAATTACCTTTTTTGATTACTTAGCAGAATCAATGATTCCGTTCAGCGTTGCGCTAGGGCGCATCACTTGTTCAAGCTTCTTAAGATCTGGCTTGTAGTAACCACCGATATCAACAGACTTACCTTGAACAACTGATAACTCAGAAACGATCTTCTCTTCATTGTCTTTTAACTGCTTGGCCAACTTAGTGAAGTGCGCTTGTAGTTCTTTGTCTTCTGTCTGAGCAGCCAAAGCTTGTGCCCAATACAGTGCCAAGTAGAACTGGCTACCACGGTTATCTAGTTCACCGGTTCTTGATGAAGGTGATTTTCTGTTCTCAAGCAATTGACCAGTTGCTTCGTCCAAAGTCTTGGCCAAAATCTTTGCTTTAGGATTGTTCTTCTTGATGCCCACATCTTCAATAGACACTGCCAAGGCCAAGAATTCACCCAATGAGTCCCAACGCAAATGGTTCTCTTCAACCAATTGCTTCACGTGCTTAGGTGCTGAACCACCAGCACCAGTTTCAAACAAGCCGCCACCATTCATCAAAGGCACAACAGACAACATCTTGGCTGAAGTACCTAATTCAAGAATTGGGAACAAGTCTGTGAGGTAGTCACGCAAAATGTTACCTGTGACAGAGATGGTGTCTTTACCACGAATGATGCGCTCTAATGTGTAACGCATCGCACGTGTTTGAGACATGATCTGAATATCTAAACCTGTGGTGTCGTGATCTTTTAAGTACTTTGTAACTTTCTTGATCAACTCAGCCTCGTGAGGGCGGTACTCATCTAACCAGAACACGGCTGGAGTATTTGATTGACGTGCACGAGTCACAGCCAACTTCACCCAGTCTCTGATTGGAGCGTCTTTCACTTGGCACATGCGCCAAATATCGCCTTCTTCCACATTCTGTTCTAGTAATACTGTGCCATCCAAGGTCACAACACGTGCAACGCCTGGCTCTGAGATTTCAAAAGTCTTATCGTGTGAGCCGTACTCTTCAGCTTGTTGAGCCATCAAGCCTACGTTTGGCACGCTGCCCATGGTCACTGGATCAAAATTACCGTGTGTCTTACAGAAGTTGATCATCTCTTGATAGATACGAGCAAATGTTGATTCAGGCATCACCGCTTTGGTGTCCTTCAAGCGACCATCGGCACCCCACATCTTGCCGCCCGCACGAATCATCGCTGGCATAGAAGCATCCACGATCACGTCATTCGGTGAGTGAAGGTTGGTGATACCTTTGGCAGAATCTACCATCGCTAATTCTGGGTTGTGCTCATGACATGCGTGCAAGTCATTGATAATCTCTTCACGCTTAGAGCTTGGAAGACTTGCAATCTTCTCGTAAACACTGCTCAAACCGTTATTTGGGTTCACGCCCAATTGCTTGAACAACTCACCGTGTTTCTCAAAAGCAGTTTTGTAGAAAATCTTCACAGCGTGACCGAACACGATTGGGTGAGACACCTTCATCATGGTCGCCTTCACGTGCAATGAGAACATCACGCGTGTTTCGTATGCGTCTTGGATTTCATCTTCGTAGAACTTGCACAAAGCTTTTTTGCTCATGTACATGCTATCGATGATTTCACCTTCTAAAAGAGATACTTTTTCTTTTAGAACAATTGTTTTACCTGACTTGGTCACCAAATCCATGCGAACATCACAGGCGTGAGGCATGACCATTGATTTTTCGCTAGAGTAGAAGTCACCACCGTGCATGTGTGACACATGAGTTCTTGAAGCTTGGCTCCACTTACCCATTGAGTGTGGGTTGTTGCGTGCATAACGCTTCACAGCTGCTGGTGCGCGACGATCTGAGTTACCTTCACGAAGCACTGGGTTCACTGAACTACCTAAGCACTTAGAGTAACGCGCACGAATCGCTTTTTCTTCTTCAGTTTGTGGGTTCTCTGGATAGTTCGGAATCTTGTAACCTTGAGACTGCAATTCTTTGATGGCAGCTGTTAGCTGACCTAAAGCTGCAGAAATATTCGGCAACTTGATGATGTTCGTATCCGGCAACAAAGTTAGTTTGCCTAATTCACTTAAATTGTTAGGAACTTTTTGTTCTTCTGAGAGGTAATCAGGAAATTCAGCAAGGATTCGAGCTGCAACAGAAATATCACTTTCAACAACTTCAATACCAGCGGGTGCTGTGAAAGTTCTGATGATCGGTAAAAAGGCAGCGGTTGCTAAATATGGGGCTTCATCTGTCAATGTGTAGATGATCTTTGATTTTTCCTTGCTCATTCTTCTTTGTCCTCTTTTTATAGATGTACGTCTGATACTCAAGGGTGTAGCAAATTCAAGGTATAACAAATTCGAAAGCGATTTTAATCGCCGAATCTTTGATTATCCTTACCTATTTGGGCTAAGTAAAACCCTGCCCCCTGATTTTTAATGAAATTAGATACCCAAAAATGGAAAAAGCCCTGATAAAACAGGGCTTTTATGGAAGATTATGACCTTTTTTGCTCTAGGTCAAAGTGGGGTAATCGGTATAACCTTTTTCAGTGCCACCATAAAAAGTTGAGCGATCATAAGGGTTTAATGGCGCATTTTGGGCAAAACGCTCCGCCAGGTCGGGATTGGAGATATAAAGTCTGCCAAAAGCCACGGCATCGGCCTGACCAGATGCCACTGCTGCTTCGGCACTAGCGCAATCGTAGCCGCCGGCCATGATGACTTTGCCTTTGAAAAGCTTTTTGAACAACTCTGAGGTGCTAGGAACATCCTTCGCCACTTCATCATTGCCACCAGCACTGGTTGAGCGTGGCTCAATCAAATGCAAATATGCCAAGTTCAATGGATTTAATTGCTCGATCACATGCGTGAACAAACCAATTGGATCTTTGTCTGACATATCGTTGAATGTGCCATAAGGAGAAAGGCGCACTCCGACGCGATCGCTGCCCCAAACTTGAATCACCTGATCAAGCACTTCTAACAACAAGCGCGTTCTGTTGGCAAAACTGCCACCGTATTGATCTTGTCGTTGATTGCTGGAGTCTTGTAAAAACTGATCTAACAAGTAACCATTGGCCGCGTGAACCTCAACACCATCAAAACCGGCTTGCTTTGCAACCGTCGCGGCATGGCGATAGCTTTGAAGTAGCGCGGGAATCTCTGACACTGATAGCTCGCGAGGGGTTTCGTAATCAGCCAATTGCCAAGAAGCTGTATACACCTGACCTGTTGGAGCAATTGCAGAAGGAGCAACTGGTAAGCCATCTTCAGGATGCAATGAAGAATGAGAAATCCTGCCCACATGCCACAACTGCATCACAATTTTTCCATTCTTGGCATGCACGGCAGCCGTGATCTTTTGCCAAGCCTTCATTTGCTCTTTACTGTAAATGCCAGGAGTGCCTGGATAACCTTTACCCAAAGGGCAAATTTGAGAAGCCTCGGTGATGATCAAGCCGGCACTGGCTCTTTGGCTGTAATAAGTACTGGCTAAATCACTGGGCACATCACCAGCCATAGCACGCATGCGGGTCAAGGGTGCCATCACGAGGCGATTTTGAAGGGCAATCGCCCCCAAGGTTTCAGGTGTTAATAATTTCATGTCTCTTTTCTTTTTAGGATGTTTGTTTGAGCTCTATTTTAAGAAGTTTTTAATAAACCTGCTGAGTAGGGGCTAAAAATATATTTATTAACAAATACTTAGCAATCTGTCTGTACGCAAGAGCACATTTAATCACCGCACAAAACTTCAGAAATCATTTATGTAACATTTATTACTTTTGTAAGTTCTTTGTCCTATAATTTGTATACAAATAGAAACAATAAAACTAATAGCCCTAGAGACAATACATAAATGAAAAACAAAGATTTGCAAGACATCTATTTCAGGTTTTTAAACTTGGTTCGCTCCATTGAAGAGCTACCAAGCTTTCCTAAACTAGATGCAACAGAAACTCAACTTCTAAACGAAGTAGCAACTCATTGGAAAAGTGGCGAACGCCTCTTGGTCAGTGATGCGATTGCTATGCGTGAGATTGGATCGCCAGCAACTTTGCACGCGCGCTTAAAGCAGTTGCGTGACAAAGACATGGTGACTTACGTGGTTGAGACTGATGGACGTAAAAAATACATCGAGCCTACCAGCACTGCTTTGAAATACTTCTCAGAAATTTCAAATTGCATGATCGAAGCCACGGCTAAATAAGCGACGCCTCAATTAATTAAAAAGAAACAAATAAAAAAACTCCTGAAATATCAGGAGTTTTTTTATTACAAGATTTAATGAATTTAAAATTCATCAAGAGGCAGTTAATCAGTCATCAAGAAGCAATCACTTTGCCAGGATTCATCAAGTTGTGTGGATCCAAGGCATGCTTGATGGCTTGCATCACACCTAAGGCCACTTCACCGCGATGGCCTTTTAAGTAACCCACTTTTTGTTGACCCACACCATGCTCTGCTGAGATAGAACCATTGAGCTTTTCAACTTCGGCATAGACCAAAGCTTGGATCTCTTTGGATTTGCTGGTGAAGAACTCTTCAGTTTCAGCTGAGGTCGGGCCTGCGATGTTGTAGTGCAAATTACCATCACCCAAGTGACCATAGTTGATCACGCGCACGCCTGGATACTTGGCGCGCAACATGTCATTACAAGTGGTGATGAAACTCGGAATCGCTGAAATCGGCAAAGACACATCGTGTTTGATGTTCGGACCATCATCCGCTTGAGCCAATGGCACGTGCTCGCGCATGTCCCAAAACTTTCTGGCTTGAGCAAGATTGCTAGCAATGGCTGCATCACTCGCGCAGCCAGATTCAAGGGCGCCTTCGAGGATTGACTCCATCAACTGCATGGCATGCTCTTCGCTCTCGTAATCGGAAATTTCTACCAACACTTCATAAGCATTTGGGCCGCTCAATGGGCTGGCAAGAGCAGGGTAGTAGTGTTTTAACAATGCCAAACTTTCATCAGACATCATTTCAAAACCAGTGAGTTGTGCCGAAGCACCTGCCTGAAAACGATTCAACAATTCCACTGCAGCATCTGCATGTGGAACCGCAACCAAAGCAGTCCAGTTAGCCACTGGGCGTGGGAACAACTTCATCACCGCTGCAGTGATAAGGCCTAGGCTGCCTTCAGCACCAATGAACAAGTCACGTAAATCGTAGCCGGTATTGTCTTTGCGCAAACCGCGCAAGCTGTTCAAGATTTCGCCATTGGGCATCACGACTTCAAGACCCAAACAAAGCTCGCGTGCATTGCCATAACGCAACACTGAAGTACCGCCTGCATTGGTGGATAAATTGCCACCAATTGTGCAACTGCCTTCAGCACCTAAGCTCAATGGGAAGTAGCGATCAGCTGCTGTGGCTGCTTCTTGTAATGACTGCAAAATCATGCCAGCTTCAACCGTGATGGTTTGATTTGATGTGTCAATCGCACGCACTTGGTTCATGCGGTTCAAAGAGATCACCACTTGTCGACCAGTGCTGTTAGGAGTGGCGCCACCGCACATACCAGTGTTGCCACCTTGCGGAACAATCGCGATGCGATTGGCTGCGCAGAGTTTCACAATCTCTGACACTTCTTGTGTATTACCAGGACGCAGAGCAGCAATCGCTTGACCGCGGTAGCGCTTGCGCCAATCAACCAAGTAGGGCTCTAAATCATCAGGGGCTGTGATCACTTGGGCTTTGCCAATGATTTTTTCAAAGCCAGCAATCAATTCTTGATCATTCAATGACATTTTGTCTTCCTCAGTATGTCTAATATTTTTTCTTTTTACTATGCCACTTCTTTACTTCTGTTCTTCTTGCTTCTCTGCTTCTAATTTCTTAGCTTCTAACTCTTTTGCAGCTTTTTCTTCTTGAGCTTTTTTCATTTTCGCTACTTTTTTCAAAGGCTTCAAATAAGCCAGTATTGCAAAATATGCCACCAAGCTTAAAACAATTTCTAAGCCAGCCAAGTAAGCGGATAAGCCCTTGTCATTCAAGCGCACCACACCTTCAATGAAGTACAGCATCACCAACATCGATGCCCACTGCATCGTGTAGTTACGAGCTTGCCAAATACCTTTTAAAGCAAACAACATCGGTAATACTTTGATCACTGCCCATGAGCCACCTGGTTTGATGGGCGCCAAAACAGCTTCCCACAAAATGCACAACACGATCAGCGCGAACCAAGAGAACCAAGCGATCAAACGCCAATGATCTTTGGGCGCTAATTCTGGATGTGACAGTATTGAATCGCTCATGCTGATAATTTTCTGGCCATTTCAGCCAAGCGTTTGCCTTGTGCAATCGCCAATTTTTTCTCATCAGCAGAAATCGGTGCTGAACCATCGGCTTTGGCAAAGTGCGTCACACCATACGGTGTGCCACCGGTTTGGGTGTTCATCAATTCTGGATGACTGTAGGGTAGACCGACGATCACCATGCCGTGATGCATCAATGGAATCATCATTGATAAGAGGGTGCTTTCTTGACCGCCATGCATGCTGCCTGTGCTGGTAAAGACACACGCAGGCTTGCCAACCAAAGAACCAGACAACCACTCGGAGGTGGTGTTGTCTAAAAAGTATTTCATGGCTGAAGCCATGTTGCCAAAACGAGTGGGTGAGCCCAAGGCCAAACCAGCACATTCTTGAAGGTCTTTGTTTTCAACATAAGGAGGACCTGATGCTGGAATATCAGATTCAGTTGCTTCACAAACAGCTGAAATAGCTGGCACGGTGCGCAAGCGTGCTGACACGCCTGGAACGCTTTCAACACCTTCAGCAATCAGTTCTGCCAACTGGCGCGTAGCGCCATGACGGGAGTAGTAAAGAACTAAAACATTAATTTCAGAATTCATAGAATATGTACTCGTTGATGTATCTTGCTTATGATAGAGCCGTGCAAGCAATTCGTCATAAAGACTCTTTTCTCGATTTTTTTAAATACCTGCGTAATCGCGCCAAGGTAAGTCGTATCAATGAAATGGCAGCCAGCCTGTCTTTCACGACCATCTTGTCGATTGTGCCTATGGTAACGGTTTCTTTCGCTCTCTTGGCGGCCTTGCCCCGTTTTCTGAAGTTGCGCGCAGCCTTCCAAGAATGGCTCTCAGACAACCTGATTCCAGGAGCTATTGGCGATCCTATCTTGGTTTACTTGAACCAATTTGCCCTCAAAGCAAAAGGCTTGACCATCTTCGGCACAGTTGGCTTGGTGATCGGCGTTTTTTTCACATTGATCACGGTTGAAAATGCCTTCAACCGCATTTGGCAAGTAGAAAATCGCCGCCCATTCTTAAAGCGGATTGGCATTCATTTGGTGGCCACTGTCATGGGACCACTCTTATTAGGTTTGAGTATTTACTTGAGCTCGATGGTCTTGAGCGCCTCAAAGGGCTTGATTGGCCCTTTGAGTGATGGCTTTAATTTCATTGCAGGCGCTTTCCCAATATTGCTCTCGACCATGTCTTTCAGCTTGGTCTACAAAATACTGCCGTATCAACGGGTCGAGTGGCGGGATGCCATTTTGGGCGGAGCCTGTGCTGCCATCATCTTTGAATTGGCCAAATCTGCCTTTGCTTGGTTTGTGGCCAGCTACCCAATCTATAAAACCGTCTATGGCGCATTTGCCATCCTGCCTTTGTTTTTGGTCTGGATTTACTTGACCTGGTGGGTCACCCTGGCGGGCGCCACCATGGTGGCCAATATGCCCATCATCAGGGCATGGAAGGCCCCTAAAAGCCAAGAGTCCTGAAAAGAACGCCTTGAGCTGGGGTAAGCCCTTATATGGCAGGGCTGGCGAGTCTCAAATCCTGCTGATAGACTAGTCTTACAAGACCCAATAACAGGAGACAAGCATGAAAGTCAGTGATATTTTGCGCTTCAAAGGAGCGACGCTTTACACCGTTGCCCCAGATACTTCGCTTGCAGCCGCTATACATGTCATGGCGGAAAAAGACATCGGTTCTTTGGTGGTCATGAAGTATTCAGACTTGGTAGGCATTTTGACCTTCCGTGAAGTGATCAATGCTTTGGCTAAAAATCATGGGGCTTTGAATCAAGAGACTGTTGGCTCTGTGATGGAAAAATCTCCCATGACTTGCACTTCAGAAATGGACTTGGATGAGGCGCGTCGCATCATGCTCGATCAACACATGCGCTACTTACCAGTATTGGACGGCAACACCTTGAATGGTGTGATCTCTTTCTACGACGTTGCTAAAGCAGTGGTGGAAGCACAAGGTTTTGAAAACACCATGCTCAAAGCCTACATCCGTGATTGGCCAGCCGCCGAAGAGTCAGGTACACCGGCCAAATAAAGCCATTCTTTCAGGCCATTCTTGGCAAAGAAATTCATCTTCTTTGCCAAGACTTATAAAAAAACAAAAAATAAGAATGGCAAATCAAGCTTCATTTCCAGACCAATGTCATAATTGAGGCATGGCTGGAAGCACACTAGGACACTTATTTCGTATCACCACCTTTGGTGAATCTCATGGACCCGCAATCGGAGCTGTTGTAGACGGCTGTCCTCCGGGCATGTCTTTATCAGTTGAAGATATTCAACTGGACTTGGATCGACGCAAACCTGGCACCTCACGCCACGTCACACAACGTCAAGAAGCTGACCAAGTAGAAATTCTTTCAGGTGTGTTTGAAGGTAAAACAACCGGTACCCCGATTGCTTTGGTGATTCGTAATACGGACCAACGCAGTCAAGACTATGGCGACATCTTGGACAGTTTCAGACCAGGACACGCTGACTACACTTACTGGCACAAATACGGCATTCGTGACCCACGCGGTGGTGGTCGTTCATCTGCTCGTTTAACTGCTCCTGTTGTGGCAGCTGCTGCTGTAGCAAAAAAATGGTTGGCAGAAAAACACGGCATCAGTTTTTATGGCTACATGACTCAATTAGGTGATGTGGAGATTCCGTTTGAAGATCAATCACAGATTTCGCAAAATCCGTTCTTTGCTCCTAATGCGAAGATCATTCCTGAACTGGAAGCGTATATGGATCAACTGCGCAAAGCGGGAGATTCTTGTGGTGCGCGCTTAACCGTGGTGGCTAAGAATGTGCCGGTTGGTTTGGGCGAACCTATTTTTGACAAATTGGATGCAGACATTGCGCACGCGATGATGGGCATCAATGCGGTCAAAGGTGTTGAGATTGGCGCAGGCTTTAAGAGCGTTGCCCAAAAAGGCAGCGAGCATGGCGATGAAATGTTTGCAGATGGTTTTGCAAGCAATAACGCCGGTGGCATGTTGGGTGGCATCAGCAGTGGTCAAGACGTGGTGGTATCTATTGCGATCAAACCAACTTCATCGATCATGTCACCAAAACAATCGATTGATCGTGCTGGCGATGCCTACGTGGTGCAAACCAAAGGTCGTCACGATCCTTGCGTTGGTATACGCGCCACTCCAATCGCTGAAGCCATGTTGGCATTGGTGATCATGGATCATGTCTTAAGACATCGCGCTCAGTGCGGTGATGTCAGTGTCAGTACGCCACGCATTCCAGCACAACGTCCCTAAATAGAGTGCTGCAATGACTGGTCTGGTACGACTGTCTTTCGCAGCCTTTTTCTTTTTCTACTTTTCATACATTGGGCTGATGTCGCCCTATGCCAGTCTTTACTTTGCGAGTAAAGACTTCGGCGCGATTGAAATCGCCGCCTTGATGTCGATGTTCCAGATCACGCGCATCTTAGGTCCTTTTGCCTGGGGTTGGTTGGCCGATATGCGCCGCGATCGCTTGGGCATCATGCGCATCACATCCGCACTGGCCTGCATTATTTTCTCTGGTATTTTTTACCTAGAGAGTTACATCGCTTTACTCATCTGGATGTTCTTATTGAACACCGTGATCAGTAGTCTGATGCCTTTGGGCGAAGCAGCCACGGTTCATGCTCTGTATAAAAACAATGACTTTGATAAACGTTATGGTCGCTTAAGACTCTGGGGCTCGATTGGTTTTATTGCCATGGTACTGGGCGCCGGTGCCTGGTTTGAAACTTTTGGCATTGATAGTCTGCCTTGGTTTGGCATCGTGGCATTGCTGATCATGACTGCTTTGACCTTGACCTTGCGTGAGCCACCGATGGATGTGGTGATGCATGCTGACATCAAGTTAAGCCATGTGCTTAAAAACCGCAATGTGCAGTGGTTCATGTCAGCCAATTTTTGGATGATCTTTGGTCATGCAGGTCTCTATGTTTTCTATTCTTTGTATCTTGATCGTTTGGGTTATAGCAAAGGCGAGATAGGATTGTTTTGGATGTTAGGTGTTTTGGCTGAAGTGATATTTTTTTACTTTCAAAGTTACTTTTTTGCCAGATTCACCACAAAGAACATTTTGCTCGGTGCGTATTTCATCGCGGTCGTCCGTTTTGCTTTGATGGCTTATGTTCCTGAATTGTTGATTTTGATTTTGGCCCAAGTGATGCATGCAGCCACCTTTGGTGCTCACCACAGTGCCAGCATCAAGATGTTGCAAACCTGGTTCAAGGGACCTTTGCAAGCAAGAGGGCAGGCGCTTTACACCACCGTCTCATACGGCATTGGTGGCACAGTGGGTGGTTTGTTTGCTGGTTGGGTTTGGGAATATTTGGCACCACACCACGTCTTTGGTTTGGCGGCACTCAGCAGTTTATTGGGTTACTGGTGCATGAGTCGCGTGAAGCCACAACATGATGTTGAAGTGATCAAGAATTAAACATCACTCAATAATCACTTAAGAATTACCTAAATAACCACGGCATCACATGCCAGAGTAATTCGGGCCGCCAGAACCTTCAGGGTTTAACCAAACAATGTTTTGTGTTGGATCTTTAATGTCACAGGTTTTGCAATGCACGCAGTTCTGAGCATTGATTTGCAATTGCTGTCCTTGTTCACCCTCCACGTACTCATAAACACCAGCAGGGCAGTAGCGTTGCTCTGGACCATCAAACACCGGTAAGTTGGTGATGGCTGGCACCATTGAATTAAGCAGGGTTAAATGTGCTGGCTGATTTTCTTCATGGTTCGTATTCGAAATAAACACTGAAGATAATTTATCAAAAGTAATTTTTCCATCAGGTTTTGGATAGTCAATTTTTTGACATTGATCAGCCGGTTTTAAATACTCGTGATCTGCGTACTTGGTGTGAACAGTCCATGGCACATTGCCACCGAATAACTTTTGTTCAATGCCCACCATCAAGGTACCCACATACAAACCTTTGCCCATCCATGGTTTGAAGTTGCGTGCCTTGTTCAATTCTTGATACAACCAACTCTTCTTAAAAGCTTCTGGGTAAGCACTCAACTCATCACCAGAGCGATTCTGTGTGACAGCTTCAAAGGCAGCTTCAGCGGCCATCATGCCGGTCTTGATTGCTGCATGACTGCCCTTGATGCGAGAGGCATTTAAAAAGCCTGCATCGCAACCAATCAAGGCGCCACCAGGGAACACTGTCTTTGGCAAACTGTTCAAGCCGCCAGCCGTGATCACGCGTGCACCATAACCAATGCGTTTGCCGCCCTCAAAGAACTTGCGCACGCTTGGATGAGTTTTGTAACGCTGGAACTCTTCAAAAGGACTGAGGTAAGGGTTGCTATACGACAAGCCCACCACAAAACCAACGGCTACTTGATTGTTTTCTAGGTGATATAAAAATGAACCACCATAAGTATCAGAGCTGAGTGGCCAGCCCGCTGTATGAATCACCAAGCCTTCTTGATGCATGGCTGGATCGATTTCCCATAACTCTTTGATGCCAAGGCCATAACTCTGCGGATCTTTGCCTTCGTCTAATTGATAGCTCTCAATCAATTGTTTGCCTAAGTGACCGCGCGCACCTTCAGCAAACAATGTGTACTTGGCGCGCAACTCCATGCCAAGCTGGAAGTTCTCAGTGGCTTGACCATCACGACCAACACCTAAATTGCCTGTGGCCACACCGACCACTTGACCTGCTTCACCATACAAAATTTCTGCTGCTGGAAAGCCTGGGAAAATTTCTACACCAAGGTTCTCAGCTTGAGTGCCTAACCAACGAGTGAAGTTCGACAAACTCACCACATAGTTGCCGTGATTTTTAAAACAGTTAGGCAGCATCCATTGAGGGGTGGTGTATGACTTGCTCTCAGTGAGGAACATGAAGCGATCTTCACTCACTGCCGTATTGAGTGGTGCACCTTGTTTTTTCCAATCAGGGATCAATTCATTGATACCAATCGGATCCATCACGGCGCCTGACAAAATATGTGCGCCGACTTCAGAACCTTTTTCTAAAACACAGACAGAGATCTCTTGACCTTTTTCGGCGCTCAATTGCTTTAAGCGAATGGCGGCTGATAAACCAGCGGGGCCACCACCGACGATGAC
>JACCDG011665369.1_pt1 | contig 40977 bp, 39 predicted proteins | sample 7442471 | NCBI WGS metagenome assembly JACCDG01 (sample SAMN15323444, study PRJNA562643) | freshwater metagenome | isolation source: river surface water | place: USA:Blue River Watershed | collected 2017-08-17
CCATTTTCATTTCTATCCGCCACTCTTGCGCTCTGCGAGTGTCAAGAAATTTCAGGTAGGCTACGAAATGCTCGCTGAAGCCCAGCGCGACATGACGCCAGAACAAAGTGCTGTTATTTTGAGAGGTCTAGTTGTTTGATTGAATATTCTTCTTTCTTGAACCTATAGTTCTTCTTTTTCTCTTTCATATTTCCTCTTCTTCTTTTTCCTTTTTTTTTCTTTATCGCTTTAATCTGCTGCAATTCTTACATCTTCAACGAAGGGAAGCTTGACCATACTTGAAATTTCCAAGGTGAAATAACCTTGTTCTTCGGTGATTTTACCACAGAGTTCATAGATGCCTTTTCCGTAAAAGGGGTATTTTTCATGAATGAGTGGAAAATGGACGGTGTCAATGAAGTCACCGGCGGGGTCAAGGAAAGTTCCGAAAGACATGCGCTCTCCTTTGCTGGTTTTGGTTTGCTTGATACTCACGAGGTAACCGTAGGTCCGAATGAGTACTTGTGAAAGCGCGTGTTTTTGAAAATCCTGAGCTAAAACATAGTGTTCAGAGAGTGGGTTTTTCAAGAGTTCAAAAGGGTCACAGAGCGGAAAGCCGAGCAGTTCAAACTGCTCAAAGGCCAACTCCAGTGGATGCTCTTCTAGCGTGGGTAGTTGGTGCTCGCGCTGCTCTGAGCTGAACAAGACGGGTGCTTGTTGCTTGTTTAAATGCTGGTGCTGATAGAAGTGCGCTTGCCAGAGCAGTTGTTTTCTGGGTACTTCAAAGCTGCGCAAAGCACCAATCCGGATCAGTAAACAAAGTTGCTCTAGTGGGATATGAACCCTTTTTAAAAGTACGGCAAGGCTTTCAAAGGATCCTCTTTGTGCACGCTGCAGTAAGATGCGCTCGATCACAGCGCTTTCGAGCCCAGCAACTAAATTGAAACCAAGGATGAGGCGCTGTGCTTTCAGGCTGCATTGATACTCGCCTTCATTGATGCAGGGCGCTTCAATTTGAGCTCCGAAACGGCGCGCTTCATGGACATAAATTTCGGTACGGTAATAGCCACCGAAATTATTGATGCAGGCACACAAGTATTCTATTGGAAAGTGTGCTTTGAGGTATAAGCTCTGGTAACTTTCAACGGCATAAGAGGCCGAGTGTCCTTTTGAAAAGGCGTAGCCCGCAAAGCTCTCGATTTGTTTCCAGATGCTGGCTGCAAAAATTGGGTCATGGCCTTTTTTTTGGCAAGCGCTCATGAAGCGCTCTTGTACGCGCAAGAATTCGGCTTTGGACCTGAATTTACCCGACATCCCTCGCCGCAAGACATCGGCTTCAGCAAGGCTAAGACCTGCAAAATAGTGCGCCACTTTAATGACATCTTCTTGATAGACCATGACACCATAGGTTTCTGGCATGAGTGCCAAAAGCAGCGGATGAATGTCTTTGTGTCGGGATGGGTCTCGGTGGCGTAAGATGTACTCGCGCATCATGCCAGACTGCGAAACGCCTGGTCTAATGATAGAACTGGCGGCTACAAGGGCTAAATAGTTGTCTACTTGCAACTTAATGAGCAACATGCGCATGGCAGGCGATTCCACGTAAAAACAACCAAGGGCCCAGCCCCTGCGTAAAAACTCAGCGATTTTTGGATCTTGTTTGAGGTACTGAATGTCGTGGATATCGTGAATAACTTCTTGAGGATATCTACTCGAGACAATTTCAAGCGCAGCTGCAATTTTGCCCAAACCTCTTTGGCTCAGGATGTCAAACTTATAGAGCCCCACTTCTTCGGCTTCGCGCATCGAAAACTGGGTAGTTGGATACGCTTTTGGCGGTAGAAAAGTGGCGCAGAACCAAGAAATTGGCCGCTCGCTAATGACAATGCCGCCGGCATGCAAGCTCAGGTGTGAAGGCAAGCCTTCGATGTTTTTAGCATAGCGCAAAATCAGCTGCCCTAGTTCTGCAAATTCGGCCATGCTTCCACTGCCCCGACTGAGTGTTTTGATGGCCTGCGCAGGCAAACCAAAGACTTTGCCCAGCTCTTGAATACAGGCCCTATATTGAAAAGTGTTATAGGTGCAAAGCCAAGCCGCATTGGGGTAACGCTCAAAAACATAACGAATGATGTCGTCGCGGTCGGTCCAGGAGAAATCGATGTCAAAGTCTGGTGGGTTTTTGCGGTAGAGGTTGATAAAGCGTTCGAAGTAAAGATCGAGTTCTAAGGGGTCGACGTCAGTGATGCGCAACAGATAAGCGACAATGCTGTTGGCCCCGCTTCCACGCCCTACATAGAAATAGCCCTTGGATCTTGCGTAAGAAGTGAAGTCATAGGTGATTAAAAAATATGACAAGTATTGCTTTTGCGCAATGATGTCAATTTCCATCTCGATGCGTGCAATGATTTCGTCAGTGACAACAGCATAGCGGTATGCCAGGCCCTCGGCACAAAGTTCTCTGAGGAGCTCGATGTCTGTCTCGGGGCTTCCAGTGAAGCTTTTGGGCTGCTGCGCCGTGGCCGCTTCGCCAAACTCGAAGTTGCACCGACAACTCGAGAGTTGCTGCGTGGTGTTAGCGAGTAATTGAGGCGCAGCAGCAAAGGCCGCCGCGATTTGCTCAGGACTTTTGAGGGTTTCTGTGGCTTTGGCATGGCTACTAGGGGCAAGCTTTGATAACAAGCAGTTTTCAGAGATGGCGCGCAGCAAACGGTGTGTGTTGAAGTCTTGTTTATGACGAAATGTCATGGGCGCGTCGGCCACACACTTGTGAACCGGGAGTGCTGGGCGCTGTAGTTGCCACTGTGTGATTTGCGAGGCCTGAATAGCAACAAACTCATTTTCTGAAAGTTTGGCAGGCTGCGCACCAAACGGATACCAGACATAACAAGCCGAAAAATGCGGCAAGGGATGGGTGAAAGGTTCTGCTTGCTTGAGTTGCTGAGTGAGGTACTGATTGAGTTCTTGAAAACCGCGGTTGTTGCGGGCAACGAGGGTGGCGATATGTTGCTGCCCCTTGCGCAATTCTAGGCCGAGCACAGCTTTAATGCCGTGTTGTTGCGCTGCCCGCACAAAGGCCAAGGCAGAGCCCGTATGATTGATATCAGTGAGTAGCAAAGCACTGTATTGCTGCTGTTGCGCCCATTCGACTAAGGCTTCGGGCTTCAGGATTCCGTAGCCCAAACTAAAACAAGAGTGTACCCGCATGGATGATGTGTTTAAACGCGTCTGTTGGCTAAAAGAATGGGTGGCTCGCCTTCAAAAGGATTGTAATGACCAATGGTTCTGGCTTCAAGACCAATGGCGCGCAAAACAGCGCGATCTCCGTAGCGCACCCGGATTTTATCTAGGGCTTGGTAGAGTGCTGGATATGCGAGGTCGCTGTCAAAGAGCCGCAGCTGGTGCGCGCCCGATACCAGTGAGCTGTAACGAATGCCGATGAGCCGCACCAAAACCCTGCGGTTGTAAAGGCGCTTAAACAAGCTTTGCACTAAAGGTAAGAGCTCGTGGTCAGCGGCGGTGTAGGCTACTTGCTGCTGTAGTGTTTGGGTTTGGAAGTCTGCGTAGCGAATTTTGACCGTGACCGTACCTGTGAGCTTATTGGCTCGGCGCAATTGGAAAGCCAAGTTTTCAGCCATAGCAGCCAAGATGCCACTCAGTTTATGGATGTCAATGGTGTCTTGATCAAAGGTGCGTTCGGTCGAAATAGATTTGCGCTCGTTGTAAGCTTCAACGGGGCTGTTGTCAATGCCTTGGGCCTTAGACCAAATGCTGCGCCCGTTTTCACCGAGTGCTTGCTCTAAGAGCTCTAGCGGCAAGGCCTGCAAGGTGCCAATTTTCTTGACACCTAAACCGCAAAGTGTTTGGTAGGTTTTGGGGCCCACCATCGGAATTTTCTGCACAGAAAGTGGCGCTAAAAAAGGTTTTTCGGTACCGTAGTCAATGAGTAATTGGTTATTGGGCTTAGCCTCGCCGGTGGCTACTTTTGAAACCGTTTTGTTTTCAGATAGACCAAAAGAGATGGGCAGGCCCGTTTCTTTGGTAATGCGCTGCCGCAGCTCAGAGGCGTATTTCCAGACGCCAAAAAAGCGGTCAAGGCCCGTGAAGTCGATGTAGAATTCATCGATGGAGGTTTTTTCATAGACAGGTGCCGCTTCTTTGACCAACTCAGTGACCATTCTGGAAAACTTAGAATAGGTTTGGGTATTGCCTTTGATGCAAATAGCTTCTGGGCAGCGCTCTTTGGCCATTTTCATGGACATTCCGGAATGCACGCCAAAGCGCCTGACTTCATAGCTGCACGAAGCCACCACCCCTCTTTCGCTGGTGCCTCCGATAAGGATGGGTTTGTTGTTTAGGCGGCTGTCAAGCAGGCGCTCACAGGAAACAAAGAAAGTATCGAGATCCATATGGACAATCGAACGACGGGCAGACATAGGCGCTGTCAGTTAAAAGGTAAAACAATAAAAGTTCGATTGGTTGGTTCGGTAAAATTAAACAAATTGATTAATAATTAATCTTTTTAATGATTAAATTATAGTCAAAAGTTTTCAACAAGAAAAAAAACAAGACAAAACAACCTGCCATTCTGACAATTTTATAATTTGGAACAGAAATTGAGCATACAACAGCAATTAAAAAACTATTTAAGATGAAACCAATTTATGTCGTATTAGCAGCCATCGGTGCCTTGCTATTATTTTTATTCCTCGGCTATTACAATCTTTACAACAAAGCAGTAGGGCTACAAGAAGGCCTTGACGAAAAATTCGCCAATGTGCAATCTGCTTACCAAAGACGCGCAGATCTCATTCCAAACCTCATGGAAACGGTCAAAGGAGCTGCTCAAAATGAAAAAGATATCTTGACGCAAGTGACACAAGCACGCGCCGGAATTGTCAATGCCAAAACTCCTGAAGATCTAGAAATCATGGGACGCAAAATCAATACGGCTATCAACTTGGCCTATGAAGCGTATCCGCAAATTCGTTCTACTGAAAACTTTAGTCAGTTACAAGGACAACTAGAGGGCACAGAAAACCGCATCAAAACAGAAAGAGATCGCTATAACGAAGCTGTAAAAACTTACAATACGCATATCAGAGGCTTCTTCGCACGCTTTTTCTTAAACAGCGAAGAATTCCCACGTAAAGAAGGATTCAAAGCAGTAGCAGGCTCAGAAAACTCGCCTAAAGTTAAGTTTTAATGCTCACAGCACAAGAACAAACGCTGGTGGCACAAGCCATCTCAGCTGCTGAAAAAAATACCTCCGGCGAACTTCGGGTGCACATGGAAAAAGTGTGCACCCAAGATCCGGTTCAAAGAGCTATTGCCGTTTTTGAAAAATTAGGCATGCACCAAACTGCTGCACGCAACGGCGTACTCATTTATGTCGCTACCGAAAGTACCCAGTTGGCCATTATCGGTGACAAAGGGATCAATGAACTTGTTCCGGAAAATTTCTGGGACAGCACCCGAGATCTCATGATTACACATTTCAAGACTGGCCAAATTACTGCGGGTTTATGTGCTGCTATTGCTGAAGCAGGTCAGCAACTTGCTAAGTATTTTCCTTACGAAGACAACGATCAGAACGAACTCTCCAACGAAATCAGCTTCGGATGAAAAAGCACTACCTCCTCCCCTTTTTAGTTGTCCTGAGTTTTCTTTTCAGCTATAGTTTTGGGCAATACCCCCAACCCATTCAGCCTCCTTGTTTTCTCAATAATTTTTCTTCAGAACAAATTATTAGCCCAGAAGAGCAGGCTGCCATTGAAGCCCGTCTTGATCGCTTTGAACAAGAAACGAGCAATGAAATTACCATCGTTATCGTTGATGACTTAAATGAAGACGAACCTTGGCACTACGCTACAGAATTAGGTGAAGCTTGGAAGGTCGGAAAGGCCGATAAAGACAACGGTTTGGTGTTTTTAATCAAGCCCACCAAAGCCAATGGCGGCAGACAGGTTTATTTAGCACCAGGCCGAGGGCTTGAAGCCGCAATTACCGATTTAGTATGTCAAGATATCATTTCCCATGAGGTTTTACCTGAATTTAAACACGGTAAATACGCACAAGGCATCAATCAGGCACTAGACGTGCTCATTGCCTTAGCTAAAGGAGAATACAACGAGAAAACCTATCGCGATCGCGTACAAAAAGATAAACTAACCAGCGGTTTAATCGGCTTGGTAATTATCTTGGTGGTCTTGTTTTTTGTCATTAGAAGAGGCGGCGGTGGCGGCACAACTTTTGGCGGACGCAGAGGTGGTCCAGGCTTCTTTTATTTTGGAGGTTTTGGCGGTGGCTTTGGCGGAGGTTCTTCAGGAGGTGGCGGCGGCTTCGGCGGTTTTGGCGGCGGAAGTTTTGGCGGCGGTGGCTCAGGCGGAAGCTGGTAGCACAAAAGAATTCAATTGAAAAAATAAAATACAAATGCAAAAATTACTCCTTCTCCTACTTTTAACGGCAAGCATTCATACAGCTATTGCACAGCAAGCCTACAATGTGGCTTTTTACAACGTAGAAAATTTGTTCGATACCATTGATGGCCCGAATGACGACGCTGAATTTTTACCCGGAGCAGCCAGTCAATGGAATGCAGAGAAATACAATGCCAAATTGACGCACATTCGCCAGGTCATGGAATCTTTAGATTTTCCAATGATTATGGGTGTTTGTGAAATCGAAAACAAAAGTGTGCTCACTGATTTAGTAGGGCAAGAAAAACGCTACGGAATTGTGCATTACGAGAGCCCAGATGCGCGTGGCATTGATGTTGGCATGCTCTATAGAAAAGACTTACTCAAGTTAAAAGAGTCAGGACGCATTCGCTTTGTCATTCCTGGCGATAGCGCTCCAAGTACACGAGATATCGTTTGGGCCAAATACCAATACAAAAAAGAAAACCTATATGTGCTGGTCAATCATTGGCCAAGCAGACGCGGTGGTGCTGAAGAAAGCGCACCCAGACGCATGGCTGCTGCACAACACGCAGCTCAGTTCATTGACTCCATTCAAAAGCAAGATCCGGCTGCTAAAATCATCTTTATGGGAGATTTAAATGATCATCCACAAGATGCAAGCCCTCAATTAATTGCAGGCAAATTAAATCCGCAAATTACAAAGCAAAGCAATACTTTCGGCGGGTCTTATAATTACAAAAACGAATGGGATGTACTGGACCACATCATGGTTTCCGAAAATACGTTCAAAGGCAATTTAAAAGTTGTAGCTAATAGCGGCACCATTCATAGTTTTCCTTATCTGTTAACAGAATACAAGGGGCAAATTGTTCCCAACAGAACTTATGCTGGACCTAAATATTTAGGTGGTTATTCGGATCATTTACCGGTCTCGATTCGGATCGAATTGCAGTAAGGCAACGCAGGTCTAAAAAGGCAATTCCTGCTTATAAATGAACTTATTTTGCGCCGATTCAAAGGGTCGATATATAAAATAGACCTCGTTGTTGTGCACCCTGATTTTTTCGACATAGCGAAAGGCGAGCTTGACCTTTTTACTCACAACCCCTGTTTTTAAATCGATGGGTCCAATATAGCTGTAACCCTCTTGTTCATAGATGGCATAAACAGTTCCAGTTTTACGATCGAGTTGTAGGTTTTTGCGAAAGCCTGTCTTTTTGGCATTAAGGTGATGGTTCAGCTTTACCGTCTGAATGCTGTCGCCGTTGGTTAAAAAACTGTGCAGTAAGTTGTTAGGGTAATCAAAGATGTAAATAGTGTCGTGTACTAGAAATAAAGGCGCATAGACGGGCTCGTAATACAATGATTGCGTAAAATAATTGGCTCCAACATAAATTTCAGCGTCTATGCCCGTTTGCAATTCGAGGTTTTTGGCCCAAAGTTTTGTTCTGACATCTACCCATTTGTATTCTGACCGATACAACTCCATCATGAGGTCGTCCTGGATGTGTAATAAACGCTTGTAGGTAGAATCTAATTTGTCAATACTACCATATTCAAAAGCCGGATAGATTTCAGTGTAATTTGAATAGAAGAATTTTGTGTAGCTGGTGTCAACGATCGGCGTGATGTACTTGAAAAAGTAATCTTTAGGAATCTGACCTAAGGTAATTCCTTCGTTATCGTAGGCTAAACCATATATATTTTGAGCAGTCAGCACATGGATTTCACCTCGAAAGTCTCTAAAAAGGCCTTTTGCACGCTCGGGTATGGACTTGAGTGCAAGTACGGAGTCATTTGAAATGAGCTGAAGTTGCGCATCCTTCTCGAGGTTCTTTTCATAGGTGAGCAGTAGCAACTGATCTTCTTGACCGATTTCGAAGTCGGCAACGCTGTATTTTACTGAAGCATAAACGGTATCTGGCTTTGCATTGCGCAAGCGGATTTCCTTAACGTCTTGGACGCGCATATTTTCAGCGCCTTGCGCCCAAGAAAAAGTGGTGATGATGACAAACAGAAAAAAAACAAGAAGCCGCATGGCAAAAAGATGCACAGAGCCCTGCTTTTTCACACGCTTAGCAAACTTTTAATACCCAATGGTTGGTGTCCGGTTGTTCTCCAGATTTCACGGCATCGAGGTAATCTTTGATGCGATTTGAAATTTGTCGAGTTTCAAGAGCAGGTAATTCGATTTTTTCGTCGCGGTAACCGATTAATGCAATTTGGGCAATAGTAGCTGCAGTTCCAGCGCCGAATACTTCTTGTAAAGTGTTGTTTTTAGCTGCGGTAATGATTTCCTCAACAGAAACAGTGCGTTCTTCAACAGGAATTCCCATTTGCTTGGCAACCTCAATCACGGTTCTTTTGGTGGTGCCTCTTAAAATGGTGTCGGCGTCTTCAGAAGGTGTGATGAGCGTATTGTTCATGACAAACATGATGTTCATGGTGCCAGATTCTTCAATAAAGCTATGGGTTTTGGCGTCTGTCCAGACCAACTGATGATAGCCTTCTTGCTGCGCCAATTTTGCCGGGTATAAAGAAGCGCCGTAGTTTCCGGCAGCTTTTGCTCTTCCTACGCCACCAATGGCTGCACGCGTGTAGTGCTCTTCAATTTTAACACGGACGGGCTCTGCATAATAAGCACCTACCGGAGAATTGATAATGACAAATTTATAAGTATCAGAAGGTTTGATGCCGACAAATTCATCGGTAGCAAACATAAAAGGGCGAATATAAAGCGCGTAGCCCGGTTTGTTAGTAACCCAAGCTTGATCCATCTGGACCAATTGTTTAACAGCTGCGATGAATAAATCTTCAGGAACAGCAGGCATACACATGCGCGCTGCAGATTCAGCAAAACGTTGTGCGTTGAGTTCTGGGCGAAACAAAACAACTTCGTTCGCTTGATTGCGATAAGCCTTCATGCCTTCAAAAATAGACTGACCATAATGAATGGCAGACATCGCCGGGTGCATATCTATGGGGCCAAAAGGAAGGATTTCACCTTGTTGCCATGCACCATTAGCGTACTCCATGACAAACATGTGATCGGTAAAGATTTTACCGAAGGGAAGGTTATCCCAATCTACACTTTGAATTTTGCTTTGAGCTGCTTTGTGCACAGTAAAAGCGGTACTTGCTGCGGACATAATGTTGTTAATTGATGCGCGAATATACGGCTATTTAACCGAGCATACAACTTATTGAACTTATTCACACAATCCTTAACTTTACTTTTTTATTGCTTTTACCTAAGTATATTTTATCATTGCAAGGCGCACGTCAAATTTTACAACAATATTGGGGCTTTTCTGAGTTCAGACAAAGTCAGGTGCCGATTATTGAAGCTGCTCTTGAAGGAAAAGATGTATTAGCACTTTTACCAACTGGTGGCGGGAAGTCTGTTTGCTTTCAAGTGCCGGCGCTCTCAAGAGAAGGCATTTGCATTGTGGTTTCTCCTTTGATTGCACTCATGCAAGACCAAGTAGAACAGCTGCAACAAAAAGGCATCCGTGCCAAAGCGATCACCAGCGGGATGTCTTACAAAGAACTCGATCAAACCCTTGACAACGCGCGTTTTGGCGGCCTTGATTTCTTATACACCTCTCCCGAAAGGTTGCAATCTGCACTTTTTATTGAGCGCTTCAAACGCATGAAAATCTCTTTATTGGTGGTCGATGAAGCACACTGTATTTCTGAGTGGGGACATGATTTCAGGCCAGCTTTTCGCCAAATTTCTAAGCTGCGCCAATTACAACCAGATGTCCCGATCTTGGCGCTAACTGCAACGGCTACCAAGCAAGTACAAAGCGATATCCTGACGCAATTGACCATACCAAAAGCGGTGGTTTTAGAAGCGCCATTCAATCGGGAAAACCTGCAATACTTGGTGCGGCATGCCGAAAATAAAATCACTGAAATTATTGCGCTTTGCGCGCAAACCACTGAAGTGGGCATTGTCTATTGCCAAACCCGTAAAAATGTCAAAGAAGTTGCACGTCAATTATTGGCCAACGGCATCAGTTGTGGGATCTATCATGGTGGCATGACGGCTACCGAGCGCAGTCAAATGCTCAAAGATTGGCTTTCAGAAAAACGCAGGATTATGGTGGCTACCAATGCTTTTGGTATGGGCATTGACAAACCTAATGTGCGTTTTGTGCTGCACTACGATGTACCTGCATCCCCCGAAGCTTATTTTCAAGAAGCGGGTCGAGCGGGCCGAGACTCAGCAACAGCCTACGCCCTACTCTTTTACAATGAAGCAGACTTAGAAGGTTTAGCAGCACAAAACATCCAGCGCTTTCCGGCGCCAGAACGCGTGCTATATGTTTACAGAGCACTGGCTAATTACCTTAAAATTGCCGTTGGTTCTGGCAAAGATGAAGCATATCCTTTCGATTTATCAGCCTTTTCTCAAACCTTTGAGCTCAAAGAACAAGAGGTTTTTTATGCCTTAAAGTTGCTCGAACAAAACGGAAACATCAGTTTGTCTGAAAGTTTTTTTCAGCAAACGCGCGCTCAAATTATCGTAAGCAATGAAGTACTTTATAATTTTCAAATTCAGCACCCACAATTTCAAACACTTTGCACCTTATTGATCAGGTCCTACCCAGGGCTTTTTGATCAACTCACAGCCATTCATGAGCAGAAAATCTGTCAGAGACTAAATTTGACAGAAAAGCGTTTAGATGAACTGATGGAAATCATGCAAAAAAATGGCCTTATCGAATACAGTAAGAAAAGCAATTTACCCGTGCTTACTTTTACAACAGAGCGCCTGCCTGAATCGTACTTTAATCTGAGGCCAGAAATCTATCTGCAGCAAAAAAATACGGCTACAGCAAAGGTTCATGCGATGCAAGATTACTGCAGCAAAGCGCAATGCAGAAGTCAGCAACTGATCAGCTATTTTGGCCAAGAAGCACAGGTTTGTGGCAAATGCGATGTGTGTCGCCCCATTTCGCTCCATGATGAAAATCTGTTTGCTTTCTTAGCTCAACCTAAGTCTCTACAAGAGCTACAGCAACATTTCTTTTGTAGCAAAGCCGCTCTTGAATCCATCATTAGACCTCATTTACTCACCGAAAAAATCAAATACAGCGCAGGAAAATTCTACCTCTAAATTGCGCTTATGTTTGAACAAATCAAGCCGACACCAAAAGCAATTGGTGCGCATTGGCTGGCTTTTTTAATACCATTTATTGGAGGTCTTTATTTGGCCGACTACCGTGTTTTTACGGAAGCAACACTCAAGTTTCTTTACTTTTTTTCAGCTTTCATGTTGCTACTTTGGATGTTTACTATTTTCAGTAAGCATTTCGTTTGGCTGAGGGCCTATTTATTGCCGTTTTCTTTCTTTGCACTCGGATTTTGGCAACAATTTTTGGTGCAACAAGCCTTTCGTGAGACCAGGAAAATTCAGCCAAGAAAAAGCATTTTTGGTTTGCTCGAAATCGATGAAGTGCAAGTAAAAACCAATGGGCAACTGCTTTTTGGGTCTTTTCACTTTCAACAGTATGGTAAAACTAAAACCCTTCCTATCCAAGTTTATACCGATTTGCAGCAAGCCTTGTTTGCTCAAGAAAAATTATGGATCTCTTGCAAACCCGAGGTGGTTCAAAATGAAACTTATCCGGGTGCTTTTGACCTCGAACGCTTTTTACAGTTGAAAGGAATTACCCATGTGGCCTATTTAGACAGTTCGGATATCGTAAGGCGCTTTTCAAGGTCAGAAAATACTCATAGGCGGCATCTTTTAGCGCAACAGCGCGCATCTTTTACAAAACTTTTTGAGCGATTTCTCGATGGAGAAGCTGCAGATGTCGCTATTGCCCTGATCATTGGTGATCGCAGTGGTGTGGATGCGGCCTCAAAAATGGCGTTTCAAGGTACGGGCTCCATGCATATTATGGCGGTTTCCGGTATGCACATTGCCCTACTTATCAATGTACTGCTTCAGGTTTGCGCGTACTTGGGGTCTTGGATTCCCAGACGAAGTGTGATCATTTTTCTTTTGATACTGATTTGGTATTACGCTATTTTAACCGGTTTGTCAGCAGCTGTACTCAGAAGCGTTGTGATGTTTACATTTCTCTTGCTTGGCCAACTGAGCGGCAAGCAAGTTTCATCATTGCTTCTGCTCTATTTCTCCGCTTTTTTGTTGCTTTTGTTTGACCCGCTTTTACTGTTTGATCTTGGTTTTCAACTCTCGTATATGGCCATGTGGGGCATCTTTTTGCTGTACCCAAAGATTTCAGCCTATTTGCATTTTCGTTGGTCTTACTTACAGACACTTTGGGAAGGCACTGCTATGGGCTTAGCCGCCACCTTAAGTACCGCTCCTTTGAGTCTTTATTACTTTCATAGCTTTCCAAATTACTTTGCATTAGCCAATTTGTTTTTAATGAGTTTGTCGAGTTTTATATTGGTGCTCGGCATGCTGTTTCCGCTAGTTGCACTATTGCCGCAGCTGAATATTATTTTTGGTTGGATACTCGAGAAAAGCATTGAGCTGCTCTTACTGATCATGGATTTTTTCGCCAAGCTGCCCGGCGCTTTGGTGCAAGGTTTTTCCTTTTCCTTTCTATGGGTTTTCGGCGTTTGGCTTTTGCTCTATTATTGGCAGCGGGGTTTGAATTTATCTCAGCAACGCCTGGCCGCTGCATTCAGCGTCTTCTTTTTAGCTGAATTGAGTTTTGGCCGAATCTTGAACTATCAAACGCATGAGGTTTTTCAGCTAAAAAAACAACAAATAGTAGCCATTAAAGCCCATGGCTGCTTGCAGTTTTTTGCAAAGCAACCTTCAAATAAAACGTACTTGCTGCGTCAAGGATTCGAGACCTACTATGGGGTGCCTTCACAAATGAAAATATTGAACAAGAATTTTATCTTTGTGAAAATTTTGAATCCATGAAAGCACTGAGCCCAAAGGAAGTTCACTTGGCACAAGAGGCGAAAAAAGACCTCTTACTTGTAGACATCAGAGAGCCTTACGAATACCAAAATTGTCAAATTGAGGCACTGCGCATCCCTATGGCTGAATTTGCAAGCAAGTTTCCGAGTATTGCTCAACACGAACAAATTGTCGTGATGTGTCAGTCTGGTAAGCGCGCTGAAGCTTTAGTGAATTTCATTGAAACTGAACTCGATGCAACGAACTTGTACATTTTAACCGGCGGCCTCAATGCCTGGATTTCAGATGTTGCTCCTCATTTAAGCTGCGAATAAAATGGGTGGCATTTTACAACTTTTTGATTTCATCTTGCACATCGATGCTTATTTGTTTTTGCTGATTCAAGACTACGGCATCTGGATTTACGGCATTTTATTTTTAATCATTTTCGTAGAAACCGGTTTGGTGTTTATGCCGCTGTTACCCGGAGACTCTTTGCTTTTTGCTGCCGGAACTTTTTGTGCTGGTGTCATGCAAGAAAACGAAATGGCCCAACTCAATTTATGGGTGGTGCTCAGCTTACTTATTGTTGCTGCAATAGCTGGTGATGCTGTCAATTATTTGATCGGAAAACACTTTGGGCTTAGGCTAGCGAAGGTCAAAATCAAGAATTATCAACTGATCAATGACAAGCACCTCGACAAAACCCATGCGTTTTTTGAGAAACATGGCCCCAAAACCATCATTATTGCCAGGTTTGTTCCGATTGTCAGGACTTTCGCTCCCTTTGTCGCTGGAATTGCCCAGATGCGCTACCCTACTTTCTTTAGGTTTAATGCTTTTGGCGGCACCATTTGGGTCATTTCATTGACTTTACTTGGCTACTTTTTTGGCAACCTCAGTTTCGTGCGTGAAAACTTTGAAACGGTTATTTTTGGCATCATCGGACTGTCTTTGCTTCCGATGGTTTTTGCCTTTATTCAGGAAAAATTAAAAACCAAGGCCTAATTAAAGCCCTTGTGCCCTGAATTCTTCTCTTAAGATCGCTGCACCGATTTCTGTTGGAAATTGTGGAAGCTGCGCTGTGATTTCTAGAATTTTTGCACCTAAGTCTGTAGCAGTTGCTGAGTTGTCTAGGGTGCTAGCTGCCATATTGATGACTCTAATGACTTCTTCTTTGGATTGCACAACCGCTCTCCAGGCTTGTTCTGAAACAAAAAGTTGTTGCGCAATATTGTGCTCAAATTCATCGCGCACGGTCTGAATCAGCACCGTTTGTTGCATCTTGGCTGTTGCCTGAACCTGTAAAACTCTGAGGGTTAAATGTGCCGGATGCAAGCGCTCTAACAAGAGAATAAGGCGCTGATATGACTCGAGTTTACTTGGTAAATAGAAGGCTTGTTTTTGCTCTTTGAGTTGGCTTTGCATGCGCCAAATATCCGTGTCGTGCTGGCGCTTTAAGAACAAATAAACCAAGCCAACAGTCAGTAAACTGACAAACAAAAAGGCAAAAAGTACAATCCAAATTTCCATCTTCTATTTTTTGGCAAAGATAGTTCTTTCACTATTCTAGCAAGTCTAGGATGTATAATTCTCTTATTTTTACAACATGAACACATTGCTTTTACCTGGAATTTTAGTCCTTTATTTTCTGTTGCTCTTGGCCATCGCTTATTTCACCTCGAAAAATGCCACTAGCCATAGTTTTTTTACCGGCGATAAAAAAAGCCCTTGGTATTTAGTTGCCTTCGGCATGATTGGCACCTCGTTGTCTGGCGTCACTTTCGTTTCGGTTCCGGGCTCAGTGAGCATGGGGGCTTGGCATTACTACCAATTGGTACTTGGTTTTTTTGCAGGCTATTTTGTGGTGGCTTATGTGTTGTTGCCACTTTATTACAAGTATCAACTCAATTCAATTTATAGATACCTAGAGCTCAGGTTGGGTTTAAAAGCTTATATCTGGGGCGCGGCATATTTTATTTTATCTCGCACATTGGGCGCTACAGTTAGGCTTTATTTAGTGATCAATGTCTTGCAACTCTTTGTGTTTAAACCATTAGGTCTTGAGTTTTGGCAGGCTACACTTCTGATTGTCCTCATGATTCTTGCCTACACGCTCAAAGGTGGCGTCAAAACAATCGTCTGGACCGATACCTTGCAAACCTTCTTTATGCTGTTGGCCTTGGTCATTTGTATAATTTCATTGCAAGAAAATTTAGGTTTGAGCTGGTCAACGCTTTGGGCCGAACTAGGCGCTAAAAACCTGACTTCTATTTGGAGCACTGACCCCAATGCCGGTGATTTTTTCTTGAAAGACTTCCTGGGTGGCGCCTTTATTACCATTGCTATGACGGGGCTTGATCAAGAAATGATGCAAAAAAATATCAGTGTCAAGACCCTTAAGGATGCACAAAAAAACATGGTGGTATTCAGCTTCACGCTGCTGCTTGTCAATGCACTGTTTCTATTGTTAGGGAGTGTTTTGGTTATGTTTGCTCAGAAAAACGGCTTGCAAATTGCACCCGATGACCTCTTTCCGCATATTGTCCAAAACTACCTGCCTTTTGGGGTTTTCATCATCTTTATCATTGGCTTGATTTCTGCTCTCTTCCCGTCAGTAGATGGCGCTATCACGGCACTGACCGCCTCCTTTTGTATTGACATCATTGGCTTTGAACGCAAGGGTTTTGATGAAGTCAAACGCCAAAAACTCAAGCGTTGGGTTCATTTGAGTTTTGCAGCGCTTTTCACCATTTTGGTGTTTATCTTTAAAGCTGTTGACGATAAAAACATCGTGAATCTGATTTTCTTAATTGCCGGCTACACCTACGGGCCCTTACTTGGCTTATTCAGTTTTGGCATTTTAACCAAACTCAAGGTGCATACCAATAGCATTCCTTTCATTGTTTTAGGCGCCCCTATTCTGTGCTACTTACTGAGTCAAAATGCGGCTATTTTTGGAGAAAAGTTTCAGTTTGGCAAAGAAATGTTACTCATCAACGGTGCCCTGACGTTTTTACTCTTGGTTCTTAGTAGCTTTGTATTTAAAAGTTCAACTCATGAAACTGCTCCTCGCTGATCATCAAGCCCATTTAAAATTTGCACCGCTAACCCTCACACGTCCTGTTGGGGCTTTGCGTTGCGGCATTTACACCAATGCTGAGCGCTGGTCAAAATGGTTCCCAGAAGCAGCAATCGGATTTGAAACTGAAGCCTATTTACAGGCAAAATTCCCAGCCGTTGAGGGTATTAAAATCAATGCTCAGGTGCTGCCCAACGAAGAGCTCGCTGCTGCCCTTCAAGCTTTGCCGGAAAACACCAGTTTGTACAGCAATGAACTTTGGCTTGCGACCAACGGCGAAGCGCTTTCAAAAATCAATTATACGGGTGAAAACCCAATTATACTTAAAGAACGCTGGGATCTATTTGAACAAAACGACGCCGTACTAAAAGCAGACTTTTTGTTGGCCACAGGCGGTCGTCTGTCGGGTAAATTATCGAAAAGCAACACTTTGATTGGCGCCACTGACCAACTTTTTATTGAGGAGGGAGCAGTTGTTGAAGGTGCAATTTTAAATACAAAAACTGGCCCTATTTATATTGGGAAAAATGTAGAAATCATGGAAGGTGCTTTGTTGCGAGGCCCCTTAGCCATTCTTGATGGTGCTGTTATTAAAATGGGTGCCAAAATTTACAGCGCTACGACCATCGGCCCAGAATGCCGCATCGGAGGCGAGGTCAGCAACAGTATTTTTTACCGCTATACCAACAAAGGTCACGATGGCTTTATTGGAAATGCCCTACTTGGCGAATGGTGTAATCTTGGTGCAGATACCAATTGCTCCAATCTTAAAAATAATTATGGTTTGATTAATACCTACAGCTATGAACACCAAGCGCAAATCAAAACACCTTTGCAGTTCATGGGAGTTTGTATGGGTGACCACTCCAAAACAGCCATCAATGTCCAATTAAATACAGCAACAGTCATTGGCGTTTCTGCCAACATTTTCAGCAGTGGCTTTCCCGATAAATTTATTCCTTCTTTTTCTTGGGTGAGCGATGCGCAAACAGATGCATTTCAACTCAGCAAGGCCATAGAAGCTGCCAAAGCCATGATGTCCAGAAGAAAAATAGATTTTACAGCCGCTGATCAAGAAATTTTTGAAACGCTTTTCAAACAAGTTGACTAGCCTATTATGTACTGACTTTTTAGCAGTACCATTCTTTTGGCATATTCCTTGAAACCTAACCTGTAAATTAAAACAAGCGGGCTTTTGTCAGGCAGGCACTTTACTTTCTGCCAAACTGTCCGATACTTTTCAATATTATGAGCGAATTATTTGACCACGGTTTTTTTGGCATGTCGGGCTACGATTCAGACGCTGAATTTATTCCACTAATTACTGCTGAAGAAGAAGAACACATGAACAAGCAAGAGTTCCCAGACGAACTCCCAATCTTGCCTTTACGCAACAATGTGTTGTTTCCGGGTGTGGTTATTCCCATTACCGTTGGCCGAGACAAAAGCATCAAATTAATCCAAGAAGCTAATAAAGGCTCTAAGATCATTGGTGTGGTTTCTCAAAAAAATCAAGATGTAGAGGCGCCTCAATTTGCTGATCTTCATCAAGTTGGAACCGTTGCCCAGATCATTCGCTTACTCAAAATGCCCGATGGTAGTTCTACAGTCATTATCCAAGGGAAGCGTCGATTTGAAATGCTGCAAGCTACGCAAACAGAGCCTTACATGAAAGCAAAAGTCAAGGTGCTTTCCGAATTGCCCCTTGACCCTGCTAATAAAGAGCTAGAGGTAATGTTCAGCACCATCAAAGACCTCGCCTTACAAATCATCAGAGAAAGTCCAAACATTCCATCCGAAGCGCAATTTGCCATCGGCAACATTGATAGCCCAACGTTTTTAGTCAATTTTATTTCCTCCAACATGAATGCCGATGTTTCTAAGAAACAGGCCATGCTCGAAGAAATGGACATGAAAAAACGCGTGCTTTTGGTACTTGAGCACCTCACGGCAGAAGTACAACTGCTCGAGATGAAAAACGAGATTCAAAACCGCGTGCGCAAAGACCTCGACAAACAACAACGCGAGTACTTTTTGCATCAGCAAATGCGCACCATCCAAGACGAACTCGGAGACAACCCACAAATCCAAGACGTCCGCGAACTCGAACAGCGCGCACTCACTAAAAAATTGGACGACCGCGTCTCCAAGCTTTTTCAAAAAGAACTCGACAAATTGCAGCGCATGAATCCGCAAGGAGCGGAATACACCGTGCAACTCAACTACCTCGATCTTTTACTAGACTTACCATGGGGTGAATTCACCACCGACCTACTCGATCTCAAAAGAGCCAAAAAAATCTTAGAACGCGATCATTTTGGCCTTGAAAAGGTCAAAGAACGCATCCTTGAATACTTAGCTGTACTCAAATTAAAAGGCAACATGAAAGCGCCAATCCTTTGCTTCTATGGGCCTCCAGGAGTTGGTAAAACATCTTTAGGTAAATCGATTGCCGAAGCATTGGGCAGAAAATACGTCCGCATGTCTTTGGGTGGCCTCCATGACGAAGCTGAAATCAGAGGGCACCGTAAAACCTATATTGGCGCCATGCCAGGGCGCATCATGCAAAACCTCAAGAAGTCAGAATCCGCAAACCCGGTTTTTGTCCTTGACGAAATCGACAAATTGGGGCGTAGCAATCACGGCGACCCTTCTTCTGCCCTACTTGAAGTCCTTGATCCTGAGCAAAATGGCAATTTCTATGACAACTATGTAGAAACCGAATTTGATCTATCTAAAGTCTTATTTATTGCTACTGCTAACAACCTGTCTCAAATTCAAGGGCCATTGCTAGACCGCATGGAAATCATTGAAGTCAATGGTTATACCCTTGAAGAAAAGGTAGAAATTGCCAAAAGACACCTTTTGCCCAAACAATTAGCTGCACACGGCATCACCAAAAAAGACCTCGACCTCGACAAAAAAATCTGGCAAAAAATCATTGAGTCCTACACCTTTGAATCTGGTGTGAGGGGCCTCGATAAAATTGTTGCCAAATTGGTGCGCAACCGAGCACGCCAAATAGCCATGGAAGAAACTTTTGAAACCAGCATTCAAGAAAACGACCTCTTTGACTTTTTAGGCGCTGGCAGAACGCGCACCAAATACGACAACAACGAAGTAGCTGGTGTTGTAACAGGCTTGGCCTGGACAGCAGCCGGCGGAGATATCTTATTTATTGAATCTCTGATTTCTAAAGGAGCAGGAAAACTTACACTGACCGGTAATCTCGGAGACGTCATGAAAGAATCTGCAGTTATTGCCCTTGAGTTTCTAAAGAGTAATCATCATTTACTCAACCTGGACGCCGCACTTTTCAATGCCTACAACGTGCATGTCCACGTGCCTGAAGGTGCTACTCCAAAAGATGGACCAAGCGCAGGTATCACAATGCTAACAGCCCTGGCCTCTTTGTTTACACAACGCAGGGTGCGCAAAAACTTAGCAATGTCCGGTGAAATCACACTCAGAGGTGAAGTCTTGCCTGTAGGAGGTATCAAAGAAAAAATATTAGCTGCCAAAAGAGCTGGCATCAAAGAAATCATTTTGTGCGCCAAGAACAAACAAGATGTCGATGAAATTCCGGCACAATACCTCAAGGGTTTGCAATTCCATTTCGTAGAAAAAATGCAACAAGTCCTTGATTTGGCGCTACTCAATGAAAAGGTCAAAGATCCTAAAAAGCTAGAGTCTCCTACTGTCCATGACAAAAGCGCAAAATAATACCGCAGCGCAAGGCCCACTCATTGTCTTTGACGGTGTTTGTGTGCTTTGTAATCGTTGGGTAAATTTTATTCTTAAAGCAGACCAAAAGCAAGTTTTTACCTTTTCAAGTTACCAAGGCTTACCTTTATACATTTCGAAGGAGGGTGTCTCTATTCCTCTTGAGCACAGCATTGCGCTTTATGACAACGGCTCGTGGTTCCAACAAAGCACTGCTGTTTTACTCATTTTCAAAAAGCTTTACGGACGCTTTCATTGGTCACAGCTGGCCTGGATAGCACCGCGTTTCCTGCGTGATTTCCTTTATAAACAAGTCGCCAAGCGCCGCTATCAATGGTTTGGCAAGACTGATAGTTGTCGGGTTCCGAGTCAAGAAGAGGCAAATCGTTTTATTGGTTAGTGGTTTTTAAGTTTATTTTATTTCGCAAAGAAATTGTAACTTGAGGCATCAAATTTCAAGCGATGCGTCTAGCCCTTTCTTTTTACTTTTTTCTTCAATTTTTCTTGGTTCCTTTTGTAAGTGCACAACAATTACAAAAGCCCTCTGCAACCGAGATCGCTGTTTTGCCTTATTGGGCGCAGTTGCTGTATTCAGAGCATCCGAATGTATATACGCTAAGAACCGAATACGAGCAATATTACCGCACGCATCCATTCGAAAAGAACTTTCATACACAATATTACAAGCGCTTCATGAGAAGCAATCAGTATTTCGTCAACGACCTTGGTTTTTTGGAATACCCTTCAAATGCGCAAATTCAAAGTGAAAAATTAGCCTATTTAAAGAAGCAAGCGCAACAAAACAAAACCACCAATTGGAGCATTGTTGGACCAATTACAAATTTCCAAGAAGGCGCTACTCCGGGTTCGGGGCAAACGAATGTTTACGCTTTTGATCAGTGCGAAGGAAATCCACAGCTTTGCTATTGCGGAACAGAGCCGGGGGAAGTCTATAAAAGTAGCAACGGTGGGCTCAATTGGGAACTTGTTTCAAAAACTATAGATTTTGGAAGTGGTGTGACAGCCGTGGAGGTGCACCCTACGAATGGAAACATTGTTTTTGCTGCTGGGAATAATGGTATTTTCAAAAGTACAGATGGCGCACAGACCTGGACGCAAGTGTTGCAAACAACAGGCCTAAATGCCAATGAATTACTCATCTTACCCAGCAATCCGAATATCGTTTTTGCAGCCACAGACAAGGGTTTGTATCGCAGTAATGATGCTGGCCAGAACTGGAATTTACTTTTTAATCAGAAGACCTACGATATCAAGCAGAAACCAAACAGCGCTCAAACCTTGTACCTTTTAAAAAACAACCCCAGCCAGATTCGCTGTGAGTTTTTCATTTCTACAGATGCAGGTCTCAATTGGACGCTTCAAGACAACGGCTGGTACAGTTCATCTGATCCGGCACGCATTGACGGCGGAGGTCGATTAGGGGTTTCACCCGCAGCTCCTGAAAAAGTATACGCTTACCTCATTGGAGATTCCAAACCCAACGATTTTGGCTATATCGGGCTCTATGTTAGCAATAACGCGGGCGCTACCTGGACTTTACCAAATGGCCCCGTTGGAGGCCCGTATAGTACTACTCATGTCAATTTAGCAATGGGGACGCCAACCTGGAACTACCACCAAGGATTTTATAATTGCGCCATTGTGGTCAATCCCAATAATGCCGATGAAGTCCTTATTGGTGGCTTAAATTTATACAGATCAACAGACGCCGGCCTCTCTTTTAGCTCGGTTTCTGGCTACGTAGGCGGCCCCCTTAATTTACATGTCGATAACCAGGACTTCAGAGTCATTGGTAACCAAACCTGGATCACAACTGATGGTGGCATCTACCATTCGACGGACTTTTTGGCCACACAGCCCGAATTTTATATGTCTGGTGTTCACGGTTCAGATTACTGGGGCTTTGACAACGGTTGGAATGAAGATGTCTTAGTAGGTGGCTTGTATCACAATGGGAATTTGGCACATCACGAGAACTATGGGACAGGAAATTTCTTAGAACTTGGTGGTGGTGAAGCTCCTACAGGTTATGTAAATCCAGGACAAAACCGACTCACCTATTTTTCAGATGTCGATGGAAAAAGAATTCCAGAACAATTGCAAGGTGCTATTCAAAATGCCTCTTTTGGCATAGACCCGAATGAAAGTTACTGGGCAGCAGAATCAAGTGAATTGGTCTTTCATCCTCATTGTTATGGCATTGCATATGTAGGCAAAGAAAACAGCCTATTTCGCACCAAAGACAAGGGGGCTTCATTTGAATTGGTCCAAACTTTTGGCGCTAATGTCAATGAAAAAGTAAATTACATTGAAATCTCGAGTCAAAACCCCGCTGTGATTTATCTAAATCAAAGAGCAGCAAGCGGCGCAATCGGAAAACTATGGAAAACACAAGATGCGGGGCAAAATTGGGTCCAACTGAACATTCCTTCAGGCAATTCTAGCAGAATGCTCTTGGCGCTAAACCCTGCTAACGATCAAGAATTATGGTTGGCGTATCCGAGTGGTTCTAATGGCTTTAAAATCTTTAAGACAACTGATGGTGGTGCTTCCTGGACAAATTTAAGCAGCAGTATTTTAAATAATGAATCCATTCAAGCCTTGGTGCATATTGCAGGCACTGATGGTGGAATATATGTAGCTACTAATAAAGCTGTTTATTATCGCAACAATACCCAAAATTTCACACTTGAAAATACAGGCTTGCCCACTTTTACAAATGGCAATATCCTTAGACCATTTTACCGCGATCAAAAAATCAGATTAGCTACCTACGGAAAAGGTATTTACGAGAGTAACTTGGTAGAAAACCCAAGCACAGTGCAGGCGCGTATAACGGTTGACAAACTGAGTCAGACCGTTGTTTGTGAAATTGATTCCTTTTATTTTGATGATTACTCATTTTTGGCACACCAAGGCGCGAGCTGGAGTTGGAACTTTCCTACCGGAATTCCAGCTTTTTCCAATTTAAGGAACCCTTCAGTTTATTTCCAAAACGCGGGGCAACATTTAGCTATTCTCACCATAACCGATGCCAATGGCCACACAGACACCGATTCTATCTATGTCTCTTTGGACTTCTTTCCTTTTCAGTCTGGCATCCAAGAAGATTTTCAGGCAACTTTTTTACCACCGGGATGGACAGTCTATGATGAAAATGGCAACGGCACCTGGACACTCGCAGCAAATGCTGGCGGATTCGGAACATCACAACAGTCTACCTATTTTGATAATTACAACATCAACTCAGACGGCACTTATGACGATTTGATCATCCCATTAGAAACTGCCTTTCTAGACATGCAACCGATCCTATATTTTGATGTTGCTTACGCACGTTGGGGCTCAGGCTATTCTGATTCTTTACAAGTGGTGGTGTCAACAGATTGCTTTGAAACGGAGCAAGTGCTTTATTTCAAAGGTGGTGTAGAACTTTCGACCGCTCTGGACAACCAAAGTTTCTTTGTGCCATCAGGCTCTGAATGGCGAAGAGATTCAGTTGACCTCAGTGCCTATGCTCAAATTGGTCTTGTGCAAATTGCCTTCAGAAATATTGGTGACTGGGGCAACTGCTTATATCTTGACAACATTCAGATTGGTTCAATGGCTCAGCAAACCGAACTCCTAAATGAAAAAAGAAGTGTCTACCCTAACCCGCTATGTCCTGGTTCAAATATTAATATTCAAGGCCCTGACTTTGAATACGTTTTGCTACGCGACCTCAATGGGAAAACAGTAAAAAAATATGATGGAGCAACTCCGTTGCAACTTCCTGAAGATATCAAAGCAGGCACCTATTTATTACAAATCCATAGTAAAACACTTATTAGCAACATACCGCTGATAGTTGTGCAATAAACATTTCGTCTATTTGGCATAATTTCTGATATTTGCACTGTAAATTTTCAATATGCGCTTTTTACTACTTTCTCTAGTTATTTCCTTCTTTTCATTAAATGTTTCGGCTCAAGATGCTAAGGCACAAGGAATTTTAGATCGCCTTTCTACCAAAATGAAGGGCATGAAATCATTTTACATTGAGTTTTCCGCAAGTGTAAAAAACACCACTACCGGCACCAATGAAAATGAAATTGGAAAAGGCTGGGTAAAAGGCAATAAATTCTACGCCTCTTATGGTGACAACACCATGATTTGTAACGGTATCAAAACCTGGACAATCGTAAAAGACGAGCGCTCGGTTTATGAATCAGATGCCAACACCAACGACGAAGAATCGATCAACCCTAAAAAACTCATGACCATCTGGGAAACGGGTTTTAAAAACAAATACGACCACGAAGACAAACTCAACGGCCAGACTGTACACGTTATTAACTTGTATCCTAAAGTGCCAGCAAAGGCAGAATACCACACCATAGTGCTTTACATTTCTAAGACTGAAAACGAATTATTGAAAGCAAGCATGAAAGCCAAAGACGGTACCGTCATGACCTACGTAGTTACTAAGTTTACAGCTAATCCTGAAATTGACGACACCAAGTTTGTTTTCGATAAAAAGAAATATCCAGGATATCCGGTCATCAAAGACTAGTAAGTCCTTTGGACGCTCATCAGTTCTAGCGTTTCATCATCCTATCCATCTCGCGCTTGTCATCCTTTTCTTTGAGGTCATGACGCTTGTCATGGAGTTTTTTACCCGTTCCACAAGCAATCTGGACCTTTACCCAGCCTTTTTCTGACAAGAATAATTTGAGAGGAACCAAAGTGTTTCCTTTGATTTTTAAGAACTTCTCTATGCGCACTATTTCTTTGCGCAGCAACAACAGTTTACGATCAGCACGCGGTTTGTGGTTATAAAAAGAACCGTTTTCGTATTCGGTGATGTGCATGTTGCGCAACCACACCTCGCCCTTATCGAAAATACCGTAAGATTCCAGAATACTGGCCTTTCCATTGCGGATGCTCTTGATTTCAGTACCCGACAACACAATACCCGCCTCGAAAACTTCTTCGAGGTGAAATTCAAAGCGCGCACGCTTGTTGCGAATATTGAGTTCCTTTAGGGCCATGTTGCAAAGTTAGTGTTTTAAAGGTGTCGCGTAAAAAGAATCGTTAATTTTACATTCATGCAAATTCCATCTCAGCATTTAGAAGCAGCCGTTGATCAAATTGCAAGTCTACCTGGCATTGGCAGACGCAGTGCTTTGCGCTTGGCGCTTGATTTACTCAAGCGTTCAGAGCCTGAAATTCAAGATTTTGTGTCAGCCATTTCCAACTTGCAAGACAAAGTATTGCGCTGCTCTAATTGCGGTAACCTCACAGATGTGCCGGTGTGTCATATTTGCAACAATCCCAAAAGAGATCCTTCTTTAATTTGCATTGTAGAAGACATCCGAGACGTCATGGCCATTGAAGCCACCGCTTCGTTTCAAGGGCTGTACCATGTATTGGGTGGCCTCATTGCCCCTATGGATGGCGTTGGGCCGCAAGACCTCCATATTCCGAGGTTACTAGAGCGCCTTGAAACGCAAGCGATCAAGGAAGTAATTTTGGCTTTAAGCCCAACAATGGAAGGTGATACCACCAACTATTACCTTTTTAAGAAGTTAAAACCCTATGAGGTGCTGATCACAAGAATTTCTCGCGGAATTGCAGTGGGTTCTGAACTGCAATATGCAGATGAACTCACCTTAGGACGCAGCTTACAACAGCGCCAGGTTTTTGATGTGACAGAATAAAGAAAAGCGCTTCAGATGACGAAGCCATGATTTTGCCTATTAAAGCAAAGAAAATTTAATCCTTAAAGAACTGAGTTTTCTTTTTCAAATAACGCAGCCCCAATGTAAATACGGCAATGAAAAGCGCCATGGCTAAAATCAACAGGCTCTTCTCTTGAAATTGCCCAAGCACATACCATTGAAAAGCTAAAAGCACCCATGCAGTGGTCATAGATGCAGCAATGCCTGAATATTCATTTTCTAACACAGTTTTGAAAGAAAAAGGCTGTGGGTTGGCCTTGAATTTCCAGAATGCCGGCAACAAAAGCGGGGTAGCACTTTTCCAATCGAGGTAGTCTTGGCCAAATTTGCGCGTTAAAAATTGCTCTTCCGCATAAATGATGAAGCGGTAATAAAACAAGAAGCCAATTAACATAGCAGGAATCAGCCAATCTATGCCAGTAAAAACAACCCAACCCATGTAGGTTGTAATATTTCCGAGGTACAACGGATGACGCACCATAGAATAAATACCTGTAGAATTTAAGGCTTCTGCCACTTGTTCGTCGCGGTTTCTACCTGAAGTGTGCGCAGCGCGTTTCCCTACCGCTAAAGCTCTGATAAGATGCCCAAGAATGACTAAAGAAACGGCAATTAAAGTATTGCTTTGGTCAAGCCATTTGTTTTGCGCAGGAAAATAATGCATCAAGAAAAAAGCAAGCAAGAAAAACAAGACAGGGATTTGCCCGCGGTACTTAAAAAACTGATTACCTAGCTTTTCCGAACGATTTTGTGTGGTCATTGACGAATTTTTAGTATCTTTAAAGACAGCAAATGTATAATTAATATGGGGTTAACAAAAGAAAAATACAAACTAGAGTTTCTTCTCAAAACCTCTCCACGCGTTTTAGAAAAATTAATTACCACCCCCGACGGCCTCTCAGACTGGTTTGCCGACGACGTCAAAGTCCAAGACGACATCTACACTTTTGAATGGGACGGCAACGAAGAGCAAGCGCGTTTGCTACTCTACAAATTGAACTCCAAAATTCGTTTTCAATGGCTCGAGGATGAAGAAGAAGGCCTAGAAACCTACTTTGAACTCTCGTACATCATTGACCCCATGACCAACTCCGTCATCTTGCACATCACAGACTTCGCTAATCCCTCAGACAAAGAAGGGAATTTAGCCCTCTGGAATCAGGCAATTTCTGAGCTCAAAAGAATTATTGGCGCCTAATTCTGACTTAAATTCTTAATTTTGCCGAAACACCTTTTGCTTGAAAAGACTGGTCCTTTTTAGCCTAAAAGCCTTTACTGGGCCTTTCATCGTGACACTCCTGATCTCGATGTTCATGCTCATCTTACAGTTTTTCTGGGTTTACATCGACGACCTCATGGGTAAGGGCCTTAGTGTTTGGGTCATTCTTGAATTACTTTTCTATGTATCGGCAAGTCTAATTCCGCTAGCTCTACCCTTAGCCATCTTGCTTTCTTCACTCATGACTTTCGGTAATTTAGCCGAACACAACGAGCTTACAGCCCTGAAATCGAGCGGTTTTTCCTTGTTGCGCATCATGCGCCCCTTAATTGTCATTGTGGGCATAATCGCTGTCTCGACCTTTCTTTTTGCCAATTTTGTCATCCCCGCAGCAAACCTGAAGTGGCACACTCTTATTTATGACATTCAGAACAAAAAAATCTCAACGCTGCTCACCCCTGGCGTTTACTCCAAGCATTTCGAAGGTTTTGCCATTAAAATCGATTCTTTAAAAGGCAATCGCTGCCAAGGCGTGACCATCCACGACTACACCCAGCCTAGCCAACTCCGAACCGTTAGGGCTCAAGAAGCAACTGTTTATAAATCGATAAATGGGCGCTACCTCTTTCTTGATTTAAAGAACGGCAGTATTCTCGAAGAGCTTGAAATTCAAACACCCATGTATTTGCAAAGCGGAGTCTTGACCAACCCTTCAGACCGGCCGTCGCGTATCTCAACCTTTGATCAAGGGGTCTACAAACTCGACATCGAAGGTCTTGACCTGAACCGCTCCAAAGAAGACCTTTTCACAGACAAATACGAAATGCTCAATGTATTTCAGATCAATGCAGCCCTAGACAGCGTAGACAAAAAACGCGTTCAATTCCAACAACTTTTTGGCTTGCAAACTACGCGTGCTTATTTAAGCCTGAATGCTCAAATTTTACCTTCCAAAATTCACGACCCTTCTTTACAAACATTACCGAAGGTACCCGTTAAAAGTTATTCCGAACTCGATGCTTCCTCATTGCGAATTGCCCGCACTTTGGCGCTTTCAAAAATTCGCAGAAATCAGCAGCAACTTCAAATGCAACAACAAAACACCGAAGCACTCGACCGCGAAACCACACTCTACTGGATAGAGTTTCATCGCAAGTTTGCCCTGACCTATTCAATCATTGTTTTGTTCTTTGTGGGTGCACCCTTGGGCGCTCTCATCAAAAAAGGTGGTTTCGGTGCTCCGGTAGTGATTGCTGCGCTCATTTTTATGCTTTATTTTATCCTGATTTCTATTGGTGATAATTTAGCGGATACCGGTTCGATTTCACCCATGCTTGGTATGTGGCTTGCCGCCTTTGTCTTTACACCTGTGGCTTTTCTTTTCACTAGAGCAGCCATTCTCGATAAAAAAATCATATGAAAATCCTGATTGTCAGCCACAAACCCCCTTACCCCATCCTAGACGGTGGTTGTTTGGCTATGGCAAGGTTGCTTTCAGATACTTTAGCCCTACCCGGCCTCGAGCAGCTCGATTACTTCAGTTGTTCAACCCACAAACATCCATTTACGGCAGAGCAGTTCCCAAAACACGCTAAACTCAATTTATTCCATCATAACATTGATACAAAGGTGAAGCCCTTGCCAGCGCTGTACGCGCTTTTCAAGCAAGAATCTTATAACCTCACGCGTTTTTATACTGCAGAAATTACAGAGGCACTCAAAAAACTAGACAAGCAACAGCACTACGACTATATCATTTTTGAGAGTCTGTTTACGGCTATCTATGCGAAGTATTTAAAAGGTGCAACGCAGGCCAAGCTCATTTACAGATCACATAATATTGAACATCAAATCTGGAAAGACCTCGCTAAAAACACCAAGAATTTCTTGAAGCGTTGGTATCTTTTGCAATTGGCATACAGCCTGAAATGGGCCGAACGCAGTTGCTGGAGTGAAGATCAAGGTGGGCTCAACTTGATCTTAAGCATTTCAGGGCAAGACGCCCAAAACATGGAGTCCCAGACCCTAACCTCTATTCGTTATTTACCTTCCTCGATTGAAGAACCAACTGAACGCTCCAATGCTCAGAATCAAGCCTTATGTTTTATTGGTGCCTTTGATTGGCAGCCCAACGTTGAGGCGGTAGACTGGATCATCACCAAGGTATTACCTACGCTTAGAAAAGAAATGCCAAATTTAGTTTTTCATGTTGCAGGTAAAGGCTCTGATCAAATTGCAAGATGGCAAATACCAGGGGTTCAGTGTCATGGTTTTGTCCCAGATTCCAAAGCGTTTATTGCAAATAACGGATTGTTTATCAGTGGCTTGCAAGCGGGCTCAGGTGTAAAGATGAAAGTAATCGAGGCCATGAGCGTGGGCGCGCCAATGGTCCTGACCCAAAAATCTGCTGAAGGCCTAGATGCCTTTGCTTATAAAAAGTTGCATCAAGACCCAAATAGCTTTGCTCAAGAGTGTCTCGAACTGCTCCATTCCCCAGAACTAATGCAGCAAGACGGTGCCGCCAATTTCAGTTATTATCAGCAGCATTTTTATCCTCAAAAAGTTCAGGCTGATTTATTACACATCCTCAAACAACTCTAAAATTATCCTTAATATTGCCTAGATGTTGAGTATTTTCTTTTGGTTAGGTTTTGTCTTTATTTTACACAGCTATGTGCTCTACCCATTTTTGCTGAAGTTTTTACAGCGCAAAAAAGGTTTGGGTTCACAAAGATCCATGCTGACACACAAACCAGCCTTAAGCATCATCATTCCGGCTCACAACGAAGAGCAAGTATTAGCGGAGAAACTCTATTCAATTCTAAATAGTGCCTATGACCTTGAGTTGCTCGAAATCATTGTAGGCATCGATGCTTCCTCTGATTTTAGTGGCATCATAGCAGCATCCTTTACAGATAAATTCCCGAATTATAAGGTCAAGCATTTTACAGAGCGTCAGGGTAAAATTCAAATTGTCAATGCTTTAGTACCAAGTGCCAGCCACGAAATCATCGTACTCACCGACGCCAATGTGCTGTTTACCAAAGATACGCTGAGCGCCCTGAGTCAGCATTTCATCGACCCATCCATCGGCTTAGTAGATACCCGCATGAAAAACTACGGGCTCAAAAACACCGGGATTTCCATGCCTGAGTCCGAATACATTGCCGGAGAAGTAAAAATCAAAGAAGCCGAGGGCCAACTTTGGGGAGCCATGATGGGCCCGTTTGGCGGCTGTTTTGCTTTTCGAAAACTCTGCTTCTCTCCTATTCCGAAGCACTTTTTGGTCGATGATTTCTATATCAACATGACTTGCCTTGAAAAAGGCTTTAAATGCATCAATGAGCCCCAAGCGGTTGTTCTAGAAGACGTTTCCAATGACCTCAGTGTCGAATTCAAAAGAAAAATCCGTATTTCAGCGGGTAATTTCCAAAACCTGACGCGTTTTTGGCGCCAATTGCTCAAATTCAATGGGCTTTCGTTTGCCTTCTTCTCTCACAAAGTATTGCGCTGGATCATCCCAGTATTTTTGGTCTTCATGATCCTTCAGATTCTTAGCCAGGCAGATCATTCTTGGTTTTACAGCATCTGCTATTTCATTTTAATCATGATCCCAATTACGTTCGTTGTCGATTACATCGCTAGAAAACAACAAACGCATGTTGTGTTTTTGCGCTACATCATACATTTTGTCAGCATGAACTTAGCCTTGTTTTTGGGCCTCATTAAGTTTTTAAGAGGAATCCGCTCCTCAGTCTGGGAACCGACCAAGCGACATCAGTAAGTTTTTCGTATCTTTGTACCCTGATTCACGCCAACGTTATTGTAAGTTGCCTTCCATCCTACTATTTCACACGGCAATTTTATACAACTAACACGCTCTAATGGCAAAATCCAAGGAAACCTTCTCCAAAAAGGAAAAAGAAAAACTCAAGGCAAAAAAGAAAAAAGAAAAATTACTTCGTTCTGAAGAAAGAAAGGCAAATGCCGGAGGTGGCGGCCTTGACAGCATGATGGCTTACGTAGACGAATTTGGACGTATTGTCGATGCACCGATTGATCCTAGTACACGCGTTGAAATCGACGCTGAAACCATAGAAATTGGCATTCCACGCCGCGAAGAATCCGACGAAGACGACGCAGCTGACACAGGCACCGTTATTTTCTTCAATGACTCCAAAGGTTATGGCTTTATCAAAGACAAGGCCAGTGGCGAAAACATTTTTGTACACGCTGCAAACCTCATGCACCCGATTGCCGAGCGCGATGTCGTGAGCTTCGAAAAAAGCAAAGGTCAGAAAGGTTGGGTAGCCCTCAACGTGAAAATCCTTCCTAAAGAATAGCCAAAACATTTTCAAACAATGTTTTAACTTTGCGCCATGAATGTAGAGTTAATGTCTCCTGCGGGTTCTTACGAAGCCCTGATGTCTGCCATTAAAGCAGGCTGTAATTCTGTCTATTTTGGAATTGAGCAGCTCAATATGCGCGCGCGTTCGTCCAACAATTTTACGCTAGAAGATCTCAAGAAGATTGCCGCAATTGGTAAAGAACACCAGGTAAAAATGTACCTGACACTCAATACCATTCTGTATCAGCACGACATGAACCTCATGAAAACCATCGTGCAGGCAGCCAAAGACGACGGCATCAACGCCGTTATTGCGTCTGACTTTGCCGTGATGCAGTTTGCTAAATCTATTGGCATGCCTGTACACATCTCCACTCAGGCCAATGTCACAAACGTGGAAACCGTTGCCTTTTTTGCCAGCTTTGCCGATGTTGTTGTGCTGTCTAGAGAGTTATCTTTGAAGCAAGTGGCCGAAATTTCCAGAGAAATTCAAAGACAAAACATTGTTGGTCCAAGTGGCAATTTGGTGCGTCTAGAAGTTTTTGCACATGGAGCCCTGTGTATGGCAGTTTCTGGCAAGTGCTATTTAAGTCTGCATTCTCATTTTGCGAGCGCCAACCGTGGGGCCTGTATTCAGAACTGTCGACACAGCTATATCGTCACCGATAAAGAAGATGGCACCGAATACGAACTCGACAACGAATACATTATGTCGGCCAAAGACCTCTGCACCATCGATTTCATCGATCAAATTGTAGAAGCTGGCGTTTCCGTACTCAAAATAGAAGGTCGCGGCCGTGCCTCAGATTACGTCTACACGACTACCCAATGTTACCGCGAAGCCATAGATGCGCTTGGCACCGAGGCCTACAACCTTGAAGCCATTCAAAACTGGAAAGAGCGCTTATCTACAGTTTTCAATAGAGGTTTCTGGGATGGTTATTATTTAGGGCGCCAAATGGGCGAATGGTCCAATGTGCCTGGCTCTGTAGCCACGCAAAAGAAAATTTATATCGCCAAAGGCCTGCATTACTATGACAAAATTGGCGTTGCCGAATTTGATTGCGAGGCGTACTCTTTGAAAGTGGGTGACAAAATCATTGTTACGGGCCCAACCACAGGTTATATCGAAAGTGAAGTTCAAAGCATCCACCTCGAAGACGGCCCAACGGACGAAGCTAAAAAAGGACAAATTTTCAGCATCGCGCTTCCAGAAAAAATCAGACCCTCAGACAAACTTTACAAATTGGTCAGCGAATGATCCAAGTGAGTCAACAACGCGAGCGCTGCATTGGCTGCAATGCCTGTGTTGAAGCCGCCCCACACCGCTGGCGCATCAGTAAAAAAGATGGCCGTTGCACCCTCGTTGGCGCCAAAGAAAAACGCGGCTTCTACACCATCAACCTCCCCGACTTCGAAAAAGAAGAAAACGAACTCGCCGCCAAAAACTGCCCCGTGAATATTATATGGGTAAAGGAGTTGTAGGGATTACTCCACTACCAATCTACTACTCCCTATCTGACTACCCTCTTGATTGATCAATTTGAGTAGGTACAATCCTTGTGGAAGGTTTGGTTCAAGAGAAACATACAATCCTGAATTTAGGATTGGTTGCGAAAAAACGCGTTGCCCATTGACATTGAAAATCTGAACTTGCTGCCCTGCTTCAAATGGTGCTTCGAGTGTAAATTTGCCGGTTGTTGGGTTCGGGTAAAGTGAGAGTTCGATACTAGGTTTTTCATCGATGCCTGTGATAGGTTCGACATCGCATTCAAAGTAATTTCTTGATGAAGTAGTGCCTATACCGAGTTGCCCTGTGTAATTAGCACCAACAGTGCAAATACTTAAACTATCATTAGAAAGTGCCAGCACGTGCATGCCATACAGTTGATTGCCACTTGGCGCACCTTCTGCAAGCGCAATGCTATTGATGTTGGTAGAAAGTAGCGTGAGTGGATAAGGCGTGTTCTGTGATTGCATGGTGCCAATAGAGAGCATTCCGAATCCATTGAAACCCCAAGAGAATTGAGTGGCGTCAGTCAGGGTGCCATAGGCAAAAGAAGAACCGGCCGTAATTTGGTTCCAGTTTGTTAAATTGCCGAGTTGTGTAATGACGTCGCGGTCTTGTGTGTCACCTAAGCCCAACTGCCCGTTGCCATTAAAACCCCAAGTCCATGCGGTGCCATTTTGTGCAACTGCGCTTGAAAACTGAAAACCCGCAGAAATACTTTTCCAATCTAAAACTTGACCAACTGGCATTAAGACAGCCGTTGGAATATTTACATCGGTTGTAGTTCCTAAACCCAACTGACCAGTAGAGTTAAATCCCCAAGCATATAAAACCTGCTGTGAAGCTTCTTCTTGTATTCCCAGTGCATGAAGACCACCTAATGAGATGGTTTTCCAAGTATTTGCGCTTCCAACTTGAGTCGGTATCAGTACATCCGTAGTAGTACCAATTCCGCACTGACCATATAAATTATTACCCCACATCCAAAGTGTTCCATTGGCTTTGATTGCAGCGCTGTTTACGGTTCCGCATTCAATTTGAACCCAATCGTGATCTGAACCAATTTGTTGAGGAGCTACAATATTTGTTGTATTCCCGAGGCCAAGCTGCCCTGAAGCATTAAATCCCCAAGACCACAAAGTACTATCTACCTTCATGGCTAAAATATGAAAACTACCACAAGCAATATCTTTCCAATCTGAATCAGAACCTACTTGAACAGGAACATTACTACTTGAAGGAGATGACACGCCCAATTGCCCATAGTTATTTGCTCCCCAAGCCCATAATGTGCCATCAGATTTGAGCGCTAAACTATACTCCGTCCCAGCACTTACTTTAACCCATGTTTGGGAAAAGACGTTAGAAAAGACTAAAAAAATAAATGCAAAAGTGGAGATATGTTTCATGGAGAAAGTTTGTATAAAAATACAAATTCTTTAACCCTACTCCACCACCAATTTTTTCACACCTTTTTGACCACCTTGACTCAGGTGTGCAAAATAGATGCCTTTGGCTTGTGAGCCGAGTTGCAAAGTTGTGTTGGCAAGTGGGTTTTCAAAATGATGTTTGCTCACCAAAACACCGGCCTGATTATACACTAGGATATCGAGTGGCTCTTGCTTTTCTGTTTTGATTTCAAAAACGCCATTAGACGGGTTTGGCGCTAGTTCAATCTGAATTACTGCTGCTAATTCATCAGTACTTACGATAAAATCGCAGACTTCGTCATAGAATGGTTTGTAAGTATTAAAGTTGTTGTCTGAGTAACAACGAAAAGGCCCGCCTTCATTACCATCCAAAGACATGAGGCAGTAGTCTGCTGGCAACATATAAGAGCCCGTAAAACCGATCTTTTCGATGATCGTATCTTGTATTCCTTGACTGCTTAGGTCTGGATTACAAAAGTCCACCACAAGATATTTCAAAGTTTCAGCATTGATCACTTTGGTACCGGTTGCTAATACTTTGAGTTGGCTATTTTGAATACAACTCCCAAAATCAGGCATAGGAGCAATTGGCCAATGCTCACCAACAGTTGCATTGAAATTGTAAAGTACCTTCCACTGATTCTGCTCTAATACATAAACAATTCCGTTATTTTCATAAGTGTATGTAGTATCGAAAACATAATTCATTGGCGTTACGCCAAACTGAAGTCCATTGAAAGTTTTCTGCAATTTCTGACAGGTTTGCCCTGCAATAACGGTATCACCCACGTTTGCAATTTCTACATAACCTGATGCAAATCCGATATAAGAATAATGCCATTTAGCCCCAGCTGGCGCCCAGCTTTGCGCATAAGTTGCAGCACTAAATAGCACCGCGAAGAAGAATAGTGTTGTTTTCATGTTGTTGATTTAGAATATTAAATTACAATAAAATATTGGAAATGAGTATGTCAGGAAAAAATTCATAATAAAACAAAAAGAATGATTAGTGGTTGAGAAGAATCTCAAGCCCTAAAGCAGACTCTAGTTTAACAAGGCTTTCTAAAGTGAGGTTCTCGGAGCCCCTAACAATTTTAGATACTTGCTGTGGGCTCACTCCCATCTTTATAGCAAGTTCTTTTTGACTCCAACCTAACTCATCTAATTTGTCCAAAACCCTGAGAGCAATCGACTGAGAAATTTCTAAGTGCGGCTTGTTGGCAACCCTAGATTTTAGATTTTGATAGGTCTTTGTTTTCTCTTTAGAAACTAAGGGGAGGAATTGATCTTTCATGATTTAGTTGATTTCGAAGACGTATTCAGAGATTGCATCTTGATCTAGAATTCCCTGAGTGATTAAAAAATTTTTGACGCGATTTAACTTAGCTAATTCAAGTATAGTATCCGGATGTTCTTGCATCGTTCTTTTTATTTTTATTGCTCCACCGGTAATCAAAAAACAATTAGACTCTATTTTAATCGCATAAATTCTAATCAATTTTTGAAATCTGAATTTACTCTTCTGGAATGACAATGCCTTTTCTAAAAATTCCGAATTAGATAAGGATCTAAAACCATGATTCAATTCAATGTTGCAATTTAAAACAGCGATTAAAAAATTATCGATTTCCTCTATTTCATGATTAATAATGTTTATAAAACCTGAAACATCAGCTATACTATTCGTCTTCGCGTATTGTCTTAAGTATTCAACAGAAGTCCATTTATCGATATTCCTATCAAATTCGTTTATATCATTCTTTTCAAGGATAATAGCGTATAAATGACCTGGTAATTCTTCTGCAAATATATCAACAATTTTCATAAAATAAACTTATAGGTTTACTATTAAAATAACACCCTGTAAATTTTATAAAATATCGCCTCTTTCTATTCAGTAGAAAAACTTACCAAATCATCAAATAGTAAGACTTCCAACCCAACCACATCATCAACCGAAACAACAATTGGTTCGTGCTTTGCTGACTGAATCAGAATGAGCTCTTTTTTGGCTTTTGCCATCAACTTAACTTGGCCAAAACCTGCTAGATCATAGTAGCCGTAATATCCGAAGAGCCCATTGATGCCAATTTTACGGCGGAGGTCTGAGAATTCGACCACTTCAATTTTTTCAATGTCCTCGATTTTTAAAATGATAGTACCAGCAATTCTTTTTAGTACCAGTGCCTTTTCATCCTTCATGATTTGAAACGGAATGAGACTCAAAGAGCTCGCAATGGCAAAAAGAAAAATCAAGGCCATACTTACTTGAAACACCCAGCCAGTATTGGCATAAAACAGCAATAGAAATAGTGCCAAGAAAATGAGCGGCAACAACAATACGGTTTGACGATCATAGCTGGTTGGGATGATTTGCTTAGCCATGTTGTAAATATATGAAATTGATTTAATTAGGATTGAAATTATCCAAGGTCTTAAAGTGCAGTGTCAATGAGCTGTTCAGCTTGGATTGAAGATTTTAATGATTTTTTAACTAAAGTGCTATTTTATTCATTTTTAAAACCTTAAAAAAAAGCCCTAAATTTGAATGTGATGACAGATCAAATTCAACAAAAGCTTCAAGAAATTATTTTTTTGTGTAAAGCACATCACGTAATTTCCTTTGCTCTATTTGGTTCTGCGGCAAAGGATGAACTCAATGACAAAAGTGATTTTGATTTTTTAGTTCAATTCTCTGACAAGCTTGATGTACTAGATTATGCAGATAACTACTTCGCATTACAAGACAAGCTTGAAGCCTTACTTGGACGAAGAATTGACCTTGTATCTATAAAATCATTGAAGAATCCTGTATTAATTGAGGAAATCAATCGCTCCAAAGTAGAGTTGTATGCAGCCTAAACTTTTGAAATACATTCTTGATATTGAAAGTATTATTCAAGAAATTGAAAAGATTAAGCAACTTACTCAAAACAATTTCAATTCTTTTCAATCAGAAATATATTTTCAAAGAGCTGTAGAAAGAGATCTTGAAATAATTGGTGAAGCAATTAGGAGAATGATTGAAATTGACTCTACATTACAAATATCGTCAGCTAAAAATATTATTGGGCTTAGAAATATTATTTCTCATGCCTATGATTCAGTAGAACCTGAGTTGTTATGGGGTATTATTCAGAATAATATTCCTGTTCTGAATAGAGAAATTTTGCAATTAAAAAATTCCTAGAAATTTTTCACCCCACCTACCTTACTTCAACCTAAACCCAACACCCACGTTGCAACCGAAATTGATGTATTTACGGTAGCTGAAGATTTCTGGTGGGGTTTTGACGCTGTTGAAATTGAGATATGGCGTCAGGGAGACGAAGAAGTTTTGTTGGGATTGACGTAATTCTACCTGGAGACTTTGTTGGAAATTGAATTTAGGACTCAGGAAGGCGTACATGCCAATGCCGTTTCTGTTTGGGTAGTAACCAATTTGCTCTTTGACGCGTGTACCTATTGAGGCGCTGTATTTCGGAATCACTGAAAAATGATTTCTTTGGAAGCGATACCCAATACTAATTGGAATTTGAATGAACTGGTATTCATTTTTATTGACGTATTTGGCTTCAAAGTAGATGGTATCTTGAATGCTCGGGCTAATGCTTGACGGCTCTAATTTGTAGTCAAGATAATGGTAATTGGCTTGTTCGCCTAAACTTGTAAATAAGGCACCTATACCCCATTGCAACTGGCCTGAATAGTTGTAGAGTTGAAAACCAAAATTAGTGGTTGTCAGGACAGACTCTGATTGCGTCAGCTTTAAATCATAGGCACTCACCACATTGAAATCGCTGTACAAATAGCTTTTTGTGAAATTGACGCCTGAATACAGCGCTATTTCTCGATTGCGATTACTGTTTTGTTGGGTTTGTGGCGCTTGTGGCTTGTTCAATAGTTGATGGCTGAGCTGAGGCACGGCAAGCATACCCAACATCAATTCTTTAATTGGGTTCAACAGTTGGCCCATTCTGAGGGTGTCTATGAATGCCTCCTGATTTTTAGGATTTTGACTTTCTTGGAATGAGGAGCTTTCTGAAGAGGGGTTACTTAAAGTTGAAGAGGCAGTTGGTGCTGTAATTTTTAAAGATGAATCAGGGCTTTCTATTTGAATATTATGTTGAAGTGAATTTATTTTATTATTTGATATTGAGTTATTTATAATAATATTTTTTGAAGAAAGGTCAGTTGTTTGAATTTGAGCAATTGCAATTGTATAGTGCCAGTTGAGGGGTTCGTTCAAAAAGGAGCTCATGCCCAAAATGAGGAAAGTAATGCTGAGTGCCATTCCTTTGAACCAGCCAAAAAAGAATCCTCCTCTTCTCTTTTTTTCATCGAGGCGATGTTCTAGATCTTGCACGAAATCCAAATCAAGAGCAGGCAACTGACCAAGCGCTGCTTCCCGATATTGCATTTCAAATGAAGTCAGTTCGTTCTTCATAATGTGTTGTTTTGTAGTTGTTCAGCAATAATTTTTCGGGCTTTTAAAATATGCCACTTCACTAAATCGTAACTGATCTTGAGCTCTGTTGCAATTTCTTCCCTACTCAGCTCTTCAATCACATAAAGGTTAAAAATGATTCTTGTTGCCTCTGGCAATGCATCGACAAACTCAAAAAGCATTTTTGCAGCATCTTCTTGTTGCAAAAGCAAATCAGTTGGCAGGTGGTCAGGCAAGTCTGTTGAAAGGTCTACTTGCTGAAAGAATGAATGGTGCCGTTGTTTTTTGCGATACTGATCGATAAATTCATTTCTGACAATAATACTGAGCCAGGCCGGAAATGATTTTTGCAGATCAAAAGTATCAATGCGATCAAGCGCTTTTAAAAATGCAGTGTTTGCAATACTCATTTGATCTTCCTTATGCAGGCTCAAACGAGACAAACGCTGCAACATCAATGGAAAACAATAAGCATACAATTCCATGATAAAGCGGCGGTCTCGCTTTACAATCAATGCTATGCTCTCTTTTGTCAGTTCCAAACTCAAACGCGTGTGTTTCCTTTATCTTCTATTTAAGTAATATTTCAAGCCAAACATTTGCGCAGATTGAAACGAAAACCAAGATGAAGGTACATTTTTCACTGCAAAGAAGTCATAACAAATCCGATTCTCAAAGGTCAAATACCAACGCTGATTTTCCACTTGCTTGTCGTGAAGACTATATTCCAAGCCAAAACTGGCATAGATCCCGGCGTTAAAGTTATGTTTGGAAAAGTTACTTAACCATTCGCTTCCGTGTAAATCTGAAATTAAAACTCTTCCGACATTTTGAACAGCTCCGTTAAATTCCCTAGTTGCAACAGCTTCAACTTTATTCAATAAACTGATGCCAGCATATGCACCTACACCAAAATTAAAATTGAGTTGTTTGGATACTTTTAATTGTTTCAAATATGCGTAATCTAACGTCAGTACAGGTGTTGTATGATTTAACCTGAGATCACCGGTATAATATACAGGTAATCCAAACGTATCGGGAGTTGCATAAATTACCATATCGTATCGCGTCAGGAAAGAACTGAGCATTCTAGAATTCAAAGACAGACCAAAACGCTGAATAGAGCTGGTTTTTGTATTGAATAGCTGAACATTCAAATTACAAATAGGTTTCATGCGTAAATTAGTCAGTGACTTAGGTTCTGACCAAGAGATATCATATTGATCAATAGGTTGTTCAATACTTGTATTTATAATATTCTCGTAGGTACCGTAGGATGCTGCAGGAATCTTTGTACTCATGACTCCGCCCGCATTAAACTGATAGCTATCGAGCTTCCAATTGTGTGTCTTTTGAGCGCTTACTGCTGAACAAATGAATAAATAGGCTACTATTATTATGTTTACTTTCATGTTTATTGAAGTTTACAGCTAGATTACGCTTCGTTTTCTCCTGAGGGAAGTCAAAAGATAAAAAAAATAAAAGGTACTACCCTACTTCCTTTCAGAAAGCAAGCTTCGTAATGTAAAGTATGAAAACAAAATTCAACCTTTTACTGGCGCTTTTTACTATAAGTTTAGTCTTTTCAAAAAGCCATGCTCAGCATCAAATTTCGATACAAACTTGTGCTTCAAATTACTTTTTTGACCCTGTTCCTTTAAATTTCAACATCAAAAAGACCAACCCAGGTTTTTGGAATTACTCAATTGGTCTTCAATATCAATTTCAAAAACCATCGAAAAACCTGATCACTACGCAATTAAATTATTTAACTTATAAAGATTCTTGGGGTAAAGAGCCTTCGCGATTTTATATCAGTTCTCGCGAAATAATTGAGTCCAATGTTATTTTTTCAAAGCAAAAGCAACTTCATGACAAAGTAAATTGGACCTATGGTTTTGGCCCCACTACAAGAATTCAAATATTTTACTTGGATTCAGTCAACATGATTACAGGCACTGGCAATAACTATTTATTTGATAGCCATGACTTTCAATTGGGCATCAAAGGTCAAACCGCCCTCACCTACACCCCTGTTAAATGGCTCACCATTTACGGTCAACTTAATTTTTCTGGATATCTGTTAAACTTCCCTATGGTCGCCTCTTTCAGTGAACAAATAATTACTGATTTTGGCTTCAAAAAACCCAGCTTCTTACCAAGCCGACTGCATAGCTCATTGAC
>JACCDG010920073.1_pt1 | contig 40973 bp, 40 predicted proteins | sample 7442471 | NCBI WGS metagenome assembly JACCDG01 (sample SAMN15323444, study PRJNA562643) | freshwater metagenome | isolation source: river surface water | place: USA:Blue River Watershed | collected 2017-08-17
GTGCTCCTGGCAGCATCACTCCTCACAAAAAGTTCAAGGCAGAAACCTATATTTTGACGAAGGAAGAAGGCGGACGGCACACCCCGTTTTTCACTGGGTACCGGCCTCAGTTCTACTTCCGCACTACGGACGTTACCGGCGTGTTCTCTTTGCCCAAGGGCGTCGAGATGGTCATGCCTGGCGATAACGTAGCGGGTGAAGTAGAACTCATCACCCCTGTCGCCATGGAAAAAGAAGTTCGTTTCGCTATCCGCGAAGGTGGCCGTACTGTCGGCGCCGGCGTGGTGACCGAGATTGTGGAGTAAAAGGTAGAGAAGTATGCAGACAATTATTCAAATGGAATGTACCGAGTGCAAGCGGCGCAACTACACGACGAGCAAAAACAAGTCCAAGCACAACGAACGCATCGAACGCAGCAAGCATTGCCGGCACTGCCGCCGACATACGCCACATAAGGAAACCAAGTAAGTTTAGCAAGCTGAGCCATAGGCCAGTAGCTCTAATTGGTAGAGCGGCGGATTCCAAATCCGTAGGTTGTCGGTTCGAATCCGACCTGGCCTGCCAAACTTATTGAATTCTGGACGTATTTGGGGCAGATAATTCGGGGCACCCGAGCGAGGCAAGTGTATGGACAATCGGAAAATCATCGTCGCAAGTTATGTTTGCGCGAGCTTTATCATCTGGTTTCTCAGCCGCCAGGGCTTGCAGAGCCTTTACACCGGCTTTTACCAAGTTCGGCGCCTCCCTTCCATCCACCTCATCCGGGAGGTCCTCCCCTTGATTTTGGGCTTAGGGACCTTCTTTTTTCTCTCTTGGAACGCGCGAATCGGGAATTTTCTCGATGAGGTCGTCATTGAGTTGAAGAAAGTTGCCTGGCCAAGCCGGGAAGATGTTGTGAAATCCACCATAGTGGTGCTAGGTTGTGTCCTTTTTGCAAGCGGAGTTTTGGCTGTTTTTGATATCGCATTTGGAAAAATAATCAGTTTCCTACTGCACTACAGCTTTTAAATATGACCAAGGAAGATAAATTCGAAACAGGGGATCCGTCGGACACGAACCCGCCCGACGAAAAATCTGAACAGAATCCCTCCACAGAAGGCTCCAGCGACAGCGCAGAGGGCATGAAGTGGTATGTCGTGCACACCTATAGTGGGTACGAACAAAAGGCTAAGCTGGCCCTCGCAGAGCGGATCCGCCAGTTCAAGATGGAAGAATCCTTCGGGGAAATCTTAATTCCTTCTGAGAACGTCATTGAACTGGTCCGCGGCGAGAAAAAAACCACGAGCCGTAAGTTTTTCCCAGGGTACATGCTCGTAAAAATGATGCTTTCGGATACCACCTGGCATCTGGTTAAAGGCACCCCTAAGATCACCGGTTTTGTAGGAAATGCCGTCACCCCTCCGGCTGTTCCTGAAGAGGAAGTTGCTCGCATCGCCAATCAAATGACTCAGGGAACGCTCAAACCACGTCCCAAAGTTCAGTTTGAGGAAGGCGAGAGCGTTCGAGTGGTGGATGGCCCGTTTGTAAACTTCAACGGCGTCGTAGAGGAAGTGAAACCAGACAAAGGCAAACTCCGTGTCTTGGTGAGTATCTTTGGTCGCTCAACTCCAGTCGAACTCGATTTCGTCCAAGTTGAAAAGAATTAGCAGTAAGAGGTTGATGAAATGAAAAAGCTCCAGGCAGTTGTCAAATTACAGATTCCGGGCGGAAAGGCGAACCCGTCTCCGCCAGTTGGGCCGGCGCTGGGTCAGCACGGGGTCAATATCATGGAATTCTGCAAGGCCTTTAATGCACGTACTCAAAACGCTAATGGGATGATTATCCCCGTTGTCATCAGCATCTTTCAGGACCGCTCTTTTACCTTCATTACAAAGACTCCTCCTGTTGCCGTCCTCCTCAAAAAGGCCGCCAATATCGTTCAGGGGTCTGGGGTACCGAATAAGACCAAAGTAGGTACCGTAACGCAGGCACAAGTAGCAGAAATCGCAAAAACAAAAATGCCCGATCTCAATACGATCAATCTGGACTCTGCAATCAGCCAGGTTATCGGAACAGCTCGCAGCATGGGTCTAGAAGTAAAGTAAACGAGGACTCCAATGGGTAAACGCGGAAAACTTTATACAAGCAATATTGAAAAGGTCGATCGGACAAAGCGCTATCCGCTTGATGAAGCACTGTCCATTTTGGACACTTTTCAAAACCGGAAATTCGACGAAACCGTTGAAGTCGCGATCAAGCTCGGCGTAGACGCAAAGCAATCTGACCAGCAAGTTCGCGGCTCTGCAGTTCTTCCGAACGGCCTAGGAAAACCCGTTCGCGTCGTTGCCATCGTCCGCGGGGACGCAGAAAAAGAGGCCCGCGAAGCAGGCGCCGATCACGTGGGAAACGATGATCTTTTGGAGAAAATTGAAAAAGGCTGGACTGACTTTGACCGGGTTATCACCACACCGGAAACTCTCAAGGATATGACCCGCGTAGCTAAGGTCCTTGGGCCTCGCGGCCTGATGCCTAACAAAAAGACCGGGACGGTGACTTCCGAAGTGGGGAAAGCCATTCGCGAGCAAAAGCTGGGGAAGGCCAACTATAAAGTTGAAAAAGAAGGCATTGTCCACGCTCCCATCGGCAAAAAGTCCTTTGGTGTGAAAAAACTGAAAGAAAATTTTTCAGCCCTTTTCGATAACGTTCTGAAAGCAAAGCCTCCTACGTCCAAAGGGGTCTACATTCGACGTGTTGCCATCAGCACAACGATGGGCCCTGGAATCAAGGTGGAAACTAGCTCGCTGGACAGCTCAAAAAGCGTGTAAGAACCCATTATTTAAAGTGGTTGACTTAACTTGAAAACGACGCTTTAAATGCTCGTTTACATTCCCTGGAGTTTCTCTTGGATCGCGCCCAGAAAGAGACATTTGTAACGGACTTCTCTAAAGAAATCAGCTCTGCTCAAGCACTGGCAGTCATGTCATTCAATAAACTGAGCGTTGAGCAGATGACCTCGTTCCGCCTAGGTTTGGCGAAACAAGGGGTCCGAGTAAAAGTAGTTAAAAACACACTAGCAAAACGCGTTTTTGCAGACACCCCTCTCAAAGAATTGTCCCCTCACTTCACCGGCCCCACTTTGGTGGCGTTTGGGGATGGGGACGCGGTGATTACCGCTAAAGCCATTTGTGAATGGCTGGGAAAAGAAAATTTTGAAGTCCAGATCAAATCCGGATCGGCTCTCGGTCAAATGATGTCCGACGCCCAGATCCGAGCACTTTCCAAGCTTCCGGGCAAGAAAGAGCTTCTCACTGGATTCTTGTGGGCACTTAACTCTGCCCCCACCAAATTTCTCTATGCCTTGCAGGATGCCCCACGAAAACTGGGTTATGCGATTGGCGCGTTGCAAGCCAAAAAAGAGAAAGAGTCCGCTTAGGAATTTTTATTTAGGAGGAAGAGTCCATGGCCGTAACTGAAGAACAGGTATTTGAATATTTTGATAACGCAAACCTTCTCTCGATCTCTGAGTTCGTGAAGAAGTTTGAAACCCGCTACGGCGTTAGCGCTGCCGCACCAGTCATGGTAGGCGGAGCAGCCGGTGGAGCAGCGGCTGCCGCAGCTCCAGCTGAAGAGAAGACTGAGTTCACAATCGTCCTCGCGGACGGTGGCGCTCAGAAGGTTCAGGTCATTAAAGAAATTCGTGGATTTACCACGCTTGGCCTTAAAGAAGCGAAAGACCTCGTAGAAGGCGCACCGAAGACCCTCAAAGAAGGCGTGTCCAAAAAAGAAGCAGAAGAAATCAAGAAAAAGCTTGAAGCTGCTGGCGCCAAAGTTGAGCTTAAGTAGTTCCAAGGTAGTTTCGAAACTAGTTCCAGGTTCCACGTTTTTTTTAAAAACGTAATGACGAGGTATATATAGATGAACACCTCCCCGCGCTTTTTTGATTCTAAGCGCTTTCGTAAGGAGTTCGGTAAATATCCTGCTCTCATAGAGATTCCTGATCTCATTGAGGTTCAGAAGAAGTCCTATGAAAAGTTTCTCCAGGCGGATGCGTCTGCTGAAAAAAGGGAGAACCTTGGTCTCCAAGGGGTGTTTAAGTCCGTATTTCCTATTCACGACTTCAACAACACCGCGAGCCTGGAGTTTGATTCGTACACGCTCGAAACTCCTAAATATGATGTAGATGAGTGCCGCAGCCGGGGCATGAGCTTCGCTGCGCCACTCAAAGTAACCGTTCGTCTAGAAGTCTGGGATGTCGACGAACAGACTCAGATGCGCAGCATCAAAGACGTCAAAGAACAGGAAGTCTATCTCGGCGAAATCCCGCTCATGACCGACCGCGGGAGTTTTATTATTAACGGCACGGAACGAGTGGTAGTAAGCCAGCTCCACCGATCTCCAGGTGTGTTCTTCGATCACGATAAAGGCGCTTCCCACGCAAGCGGCAAAATCCTTTATTCCGCTCGCATTATTCCATACCGTGGTTCCTGGCTGGACTTTGAGTTCGACCACAAAGACATTCTCTATGTTCGAATCGACCGACGCAGAAAGCTGCACGTAACGGTCCTCCTGAAAGCTCTTGGCTATTCCGTAGAACAGCTGCTTGAGTACTTCTACGATCACGAAACCATCACCCTGGGCAAAGGTGGAAAAATCCATCTTGTATTTGAGCCCAAGCTCTATTCTGGCCAGCGCGCGAACGAAGATTGGCTCGATGACGATGGTAAAGTCGTCGTTGAAAAAAATAAGAAGTTTACCGCTTCGGTCATTAAGAAGATCGCAGACGCTAAAATCAAAGCCTTCCCTGTCAAACGGGAACAAGTGATTGGTCGTATCGCTGCTCAAGACGTAGTGGACCTCAATACAGGCGAGGTCTTGTTAGAGTGCAACGAAGAGATTACAGACGCGAAGCTAGACCTTCTACAAGAGCGCAAGGTCACGGAAATCCGGATTCTTTATACCGATCGCATCAACGTAGGGACTTACCTGCGTGACACGCTGGCACAAGATAAGATCAACACACGTGAAGAAGCGTTGATTGAAATCTATCGCCGGCTGCGTCCAGGAGATCCCCCAACACTTGAAACAGCCCAAACTTTGTTCGATGGGCTGTTCTTTGATGCCACAAAATACGACCTGTCCCGAGTGGGCCGGTTGAAAATCAACCATAAGTTCGGGTTCCAAACTCCGATTGAGAACACCACGCTGACCAAGGACGATATCCTTGCTGTCGTGAAATATCTCGTCGAGCTTAAAAACGGCCGCGGAACAGTTGATGATATCGATCACTTGGGTAACCGCCGCGTCCGCGCGGTGGGGGAGCTCCTTGAGAACCAGTTCCGTGTGGGCTTGGTTCGTATGGAACGCGCCATTCGCGAACGCATGAGCCTTCAGGACGTTGAAACCCTGATGCCTCATGACCTCATTAACGCAAAGCCTGTTTCGGCTGTTGTGAAAGAGTTCTTTGGTAGTTCTCAGCTCTCTCAGTTCATGGACCAGACCAACCCACTTTCAGAAGTGACCCATAAGCGGCGCCTCAGCGCGCTTGGGCCTGGTGGTTTGACCCGTGAGCGAGCAGGCTTTGAAGTCCGTGACGTCCACGCGACTCACTACGGACGTATTTGCCCCATCGAAACACCTGAAGGTCCAAACATTGGATTGATCTCCTCTTTGTCCACCTTCGGTCGAGTCAATGACTACGGTTTTATTGAAACACCGTATCGCAAGCTCGTAGATGGCAAAGTAAGCGAGGAAGTCGTTTTTTATTCCGCACTGGAAGAAGAAAATCACACCATCGCGCAGGCATCCGTATCCTTGAAAAACGGTCAGATTTCCGAGCCTTTCGCTTCGGCTCGACGTGCGGGAGAAACAATTCTCGCTCGCAAAGAAGACATCGACTTGATGGATGTCTCGCCAAATCAGCTGGTTTCGATTGCCGCATCGCTCATCCCATTTTTGGAAAACGATGACGCGAACCGAGCGTTGATGGGTTCAAACATGCAGCGTCAGGCGGTGCCATTGTTGCGCAGCCAAGCCCCTCTCGTTGGGACCGGCATGGAGCGTCTGGTCGCACGGGATTCCGGCGTCACTGTAGTTGCTAAGAACACGGGTATCATCGATTTCGTGGACGCAACCCGAATTGTCGTTCGCGTTGAAGACAAGAACGCGACCGGCCCCGGTGTAGATATTCACAACTTAGTGAAGTACCGGCGTTCAAACCAGAACACCTGCGTTAACCAAAAACCCATTGTGACCGTAGGAGAACGGGTTACGAAGGGTCAGGTACTCGCGGATGGCCCTGGAACGGACATGGGTGAACTCGCTCTTGGCCAGAACGTGGTCGTGGCATTCATGCCCTGGGGCGGTTACAACTTCGAAGATTCCATTCTTCTAAGTGAAGAGCTGCTCCAAAAGGACACCTTCACCTCAATTCACATTGAGGAATTTGAGTGTGTGGCCCGAGACACCAAGCTGGGCAAAGAGGAAGTCACGCGCGATATTCCAAACGTCAGCGAAGAACAGCTGATGAACCTGGACAGTAGCGGTATCGTCCGTATTGGAGCTGAAGTAAAACCAGGAGACATCCTCGTTGGTAAGATCACTCCAAAAGGCGAAACGCAGCTTAGCCCAGAAGAAAAACTGCTTCGCGCTATCTTTGGCGAAAAAGCGGGTGACGTGAAGGACACTTCACTGCGCGTCTCTCCGGGTGTTGTGGGAACAGTAATCGGAGCTCAGGTATTTTCGCGTGAAGGCGCCGACAAAGACGAACGCACGATTCGCATCGTCGAAGAAGAAGAGCTGCGCTTACGTAAAGATGAGCAAACCGAAGTTCGGATCCTACAAGAAGCGGCGAAAAAGAAGCTTGCTTCTTTGATTGTCGGACAGGAGACAACTGGCAAACTGCTCGATGTTTCCGGCGAAAATCAGCTCTTGAAAAAGGCACAAGTCATCACGGAAGAAGAGTTCCTGACCATTCCGTATGAGTTGATCAAACATATTCCGCTCCCAACAGACGTGGAAACACGGGTTGGCCAAACAGTGGCTGCGGTGGATGCCAAAGTCGATGCTATCCGCGCACTTTTTGACGAAAAAGCGAAAAAGCTCAAAAAAGGTGACGAGCTGCCTCCAGGCGTCATCAAAATGGTTAAAGTCTACGTCGCCATTAAACGCCGCATTTCTGTGGGTGATAAAATGGCGGGTCGTCACGGGAACAAAGGGGTTATCTCCCGAATTCTTCCGGTTGAGGACATGCCATACCAGGAAGACGGTACGCCGGTTCAAGTCGTGCTCAATCCACTGGGCGTTCCTTCTCGAATGAACGTTGGACAGATTCTGGAGTCGCACTTAGGCCGCGCCGCCCAGATGTTTGGAGTACGTGTTCAGGAAGCATTGGAAAAGTGGAATGAGACCACCTTGAGAGATCTTCTCAAGAAGTCCTTCCCCTCCGCGGCCCTGCAAAAAGAAGTCGATTCCTTGGATGTGGAAACCTTGAAAAAGGTTGCCCGCCGCTTGCGAAACGGCTTGCACATGGCCAGCCCTGTGTTTGACAGCGCCACTGAGGAAGAAATTGGGAACTGCCTTGAACTGGTAGGAATGTCGAACAACGGCCAGCAGATTCTTTTCGACGGCCGTTCAGGTGAACCTTTCAAGCACGATGTCACCGTAGGTGTCATGTATGTGTTGAAGCTGCATCACTTGGTGGATGAAAAGATCCATGCTCGAAGCATCGGACCCTACAGCTTGGTTACACAACAGCCACTGGGCGGGAAAGCCCAGTTCGGCGGACAGCGACTTGGAGAAATGGAAGTCTGGGCACTTGAAGCATATGGTGCCGCGTACTGCTTGCAGGAACTTTTGACTGTGAAGTCAGACGACGTAGCAGGCCGAACCCGAATGTTCGAAACCATTGTAAAAGGTGAGAATGTTCTGGAGCCTGGCCTACCAGAATCCTTCAACGTGTTGGTCAAAGAACTTCAAAGCTTGGCGCTGGATGTCGAGCTCATGGAGGATGGAGCCGTATGAAAGATCTCTTAAACTTTTTCGATAAGCCAAAGGATCCTCTTAGCTTTAGCGCAGTTAAAATCTCGCTAGCTAGTCCGGAGAAAATTCGGTCCTGGTCTTATGGAGAAGTAAAGAAGCCAGAAACCATCAACTATCGCACCTTTAAACCGGAGCGAGATGGTCTGTTCTGCGCAAAGATCTTCGGCCCCGTAAAAGACTATGAGTGCAACTGCGGTAAATACAAACGCATGAAGCACCGCGGGGTTGTTTGCGAGAAATGCGGAGTGGAAGTCATCCAGTCCAAAGTACGTCGTGAGCGCCTTGGACACATTGAGTTGGCTACTCCTGTCGCGCACATTTGGTTTTTGCGAAGTTTGCCTAGCCGCATTGGCGCTATCCTGGATATTACGCTTAAAAACCTGGAACGCGTTCTTTACTGTGAAGCCTACATCGTAGTGGATCCTGGTAAGGCTCCCGACCTGCGCAAAGGCCAGGTTCTCTCTGAAGACGAGTACGCTGTCGCCCGCAAAACTTACAAAAACGATTTCAAAGCAGCTATGGGTGCTGAAGCGGTTCGCGATATGCTTCGCGAAATCGATCCTGATGCCCTTGCCCGAGAGATCCGTTTGGCGCTAGCACGTACCAATAGCGAAACAGTTCAAAAGAACCTGGCAAAACGGCTCAAAGTCGTTGAGGCCTTCAAAGCCTCTTCGAACAAGCCCGATTGGATGATGCTCGAAGTAATTCCTGTCATCCCGCCTGATTTGCGACCTTTGGTACCTCTAGATGGCGGTCGATTTGCAACTTCTGATTTAAATGATCTTTACCGTCGAGTTATCAATCGCAACAACCGACTGAAGCGCCTTCAGGAGCTCAACGCCCCGGAAATTATTATCCGCAACGAAAAACGGATGCTTCAAGAAGCTGTAGATGCGCTTTTTGACAACGGTCGCCGTGGCCGTACTTTCACTGGTCCTAACAAGCGCCCCTTGCGATCCCTGAGCGATATGCTCAAGGGGAAACAAGGTCGTTTCCGCCAAAACTTGCTTGGCAAGCGCGTCGATTACTCTGGCCGTTCCGTCATCGTGGTAGGGCCTGAACTGAAATTGCACCAGTGCGGTCTCCCGAAAAAGATGGCGCTAGAGCTTTTCAAGCCTTTTATTTTCAACAAGCTCGAAGAGCGTGGCTTTGTCACAACCATTAAATCGGCCAAAAAAATGGTCGAGCGTGAAATGGACGAAGTTTGGGATATCCTCGATGAAGTTGTTAAGGAACACCCTATTCTTCTGAACCGCGCGCCCACTCTTCACCGACTTGGGATCCAAGCCTTTGAGCCTGTCCTCATCGAAGGCAAGGCGATCCAATTACACCCGTTAGTTTGCCAAACCTTCAACGCCGACTTCGACGGTGACCAGATGGCGGTCCACGTACCACTTTCTGTTGAAGCCCAGCTTGAAGCTCGCGTTTTGATGATGTCTACGAACAACATCCTTTCGCCGGCGTACGGGAAGCCCATCATCGATCCGACTCAGGATATCGTATTGGGCATCTACTACATGACGCAGCAACGCCTCGCCCATAAGGGAGAAGGCAAAGTATTCTCTAGCCCCACAGAAGCTATTTTTGCACACAGTGTGGGTGAAGTGGATCTGCACGCGAAGATCGTTTGCCGCATCGACGGAAAACGCTATGAAACGTCTCCGGGCCGCCTGGTCTTGAGAGAAATCGTTCCACCAGAAATCCCGTTCGATGACTATAACCGGGTCATGGACAAAAAAGCTCTCGCAGAGCTGATGGACCAATGCTACCGGATGGCGGGCAACAAACGGACCGTGATGCTTGCGGATAGGCTGCGCACCCTGGGATTTGAGTACGCGACTAAAGCGGGAATCAGCATTTGCATGCAAGACATGCGTATTCCACAGAAGAAAGCGGCTCTTCTAGGATCGGCTCATAAAGAAGTTCAGGAAATCCAAAACCAGTACACAGAAGGTTTGATTACTGACGGTGAGCGCTACAATAAAGTGATCGACATCTGGGCGCAGGTCACCGAGCAAGTTGCAGAAGAAATGATGGAAGAACTTTCCGTCGAGTATGCAACCGATGCATCTGGAAAGAAAGTTCCCCTCCCCTCTATGAACCCCATTTACATGATGGCGGATTCTGGAGCTCGAGGAAGTGCTGCTCAGATCAAACAGCTAGCGGGGATGCGTGGTTTGATGGCTCGTCCTTCGGGCGAAATCATCGAAACGCCGATCACAGCGAATTTCCGCGAAGGATTGGACGCTCTTCAATACTTTATTTCGACTCACGGTGCGCGAAAAGGTCTGGCAGACACCGCGCTCAAGACGGCACATTCTGGTTACCTCACTCGCCGACTGGTCGACGTTGCCCAAGACATTGTCGTAGCAACGCCTGACTGCGGAACCACTGAGGGGATTGAAATCACCGCGTTGGTCGAAGGTGGAGAAATTATCGAAGCGATCGGAGATCGAATCTTGGGTCGCGTTGCGCTCGAGGACATCAAAGATCCCTATACGGATGAAGTGCTCTGCAAAGCCAACGAGGAAATCGATGAAACGCGCATGCAGATCATCGAGGAAGCTGGAATTGAGAAAGTAACCATCCGCTCAGGCCTAACCTGTAAAGAACAGGACGGGATTTGCTGTCTCTGCTACGGCCGCGATCTTTCTCGCGGGCACTTGGTGAACATTGGTGAAGCCGTTGGTATTATCGCTGCCCAAAGTATTGGGGAGCCTGGCACCCAGTTGACGATGCGCACGTTCCACGTTGGGGGGGCAGCTTCCCGACGTGCAGAGCAAAGCTCTTTGGAAGTCCGGCACGAAGGGTCGGTGAAGCTGATCCGCGCCAATATCGTCAAAGATCGCGCAGGAACGTTTACGGTGATGAACCGAAACGGCGAGCTCGCTGTGCTGGATGAAACCGGCCGCGAACGAGAGCGCTATCCATTGGTTTACGGAGCAAAGCTCACCATTCAGGATGGCACAAAGGTCACTAAGGGACAGACAGTCGCAACCTGGGATCCTTACACCGTACCCGTACTCACTGAGCAGGGCGGGAAGATCAATCTGGTAGATATTACCGACGGGATGTCCATCTCTGAGCAAGTCGACGAAGTCACCGGGCTATCTCGTCGGGTGATCATCGACTCTCGCGATACGGACCTACGTCCCCGCGTGGTCGTTCTCGACGATAGCGGCAACCCAAAATCGACCTATATGCTGCCGGTGGGCGCGAACATCATCGTTTATGAAGGTGATGCCGTTCAACCGGGGGACGCGATTGCTAAGATTCCGCGCGAAACCATGAAGACCAAGGACATCACAGGGGGTCTTCCCCGTGTGGCCGAACTCTTTGAAGCGCGTAAACCGAAAGAAACAGCTGCTATCAGTGAAATCGATGGAACTGTTTCGTTTGGTCGTGACAGCAAAGGCAAGCGCAAACTCTTGGTAACCCCAGAACACGGGGAACCCAAAGAGTACCTAATTCCCAAAGGCAAACACATCAGCGTTCGCGAAGGGGACTTTGTGCGCGCCGGAGAGCCTTTGATGGATGGCGCGGCTAACCCGCACGATATTTTGGGCATCTTGGGTGAAAGAGCGTTGGCCAATTACATGGTCAACGAAGTTCAAGAGGTCTACCGTCTGCAAGGGGTGCGTATCAACGATAAGCACATCGAGCTGATTGTGCGGCAGATGCTCAAACGCGTACGCATCACTGACTCTGGAGATTCGGACTTCTTGTTGGGTGAGCACGTGGAAAAATGGCGTTTTGAAATCGAAAACGATCGGGTCACCAAACTGGGCAAAAAACCAGCGGTTGCGGCTCCATTGCTCCTGGGGATCACCAAGGCCTCGCTCAGTACCGAAAGCTTTATTTCGGCGGCTTCTTTCCAAGAAACCACCAAAGTGCTTACGGAAGCAGCGATCCAAGGAAAGATCGATCGGTTGCGCGGCTTGAAAGAAAACGTGATCATGGGACGTCTCATCCCGGCCGGAACAGGGCTGGAAAACTATCGCCGAGTTACCATTTCGGCTCCTGAAATGACCGAAATGGACGATGTGATGGAAGAGATCGAGACGGAAACCATCGATGATCTCGACGCCCTTTCAACGACCGAAGCCAAACTCTAATTCGAAAATGAAGCGCAGTCTGCTCCGTACTGGGACTCCTCCCAGCGGAGCGCTGCTGCGCGCAGCTGATGGAACTCGGGCCGAAAGTCCCGCTCCGCCCATTGCAAATCATACAAGGAATCGCCAATTAGGGGATAGCCGCACGAAGACAGATGCACCCGCACTTGGTGGGTAACCCCAGTTTTACACTCTACTCGAGCTAAAAAACGATCAGGGAGCCTGCGTACAACTTCAATCGTGCTTTTGGCTAAACGCGCCTCTTTTCCCTCAACTGCCCATCGACCGCGAGGTCCCTTAGCTCTCCCAATGGGGGCAGCGATGGTCCACTCCGCCTGCTCTGGGACTCCCCAGCACCAAGCCAGATAGACTTTGGTCACTTGTTTCTCGTGAAATCTCTTACGCCAGGTCTCATAGGCATCGAGAGTCCTCGCGACTAACAACACCCCAGAGGTCCCGGTATCAAGCCGGTGGGGTGTTACCGTAGGTTGGACACCTCCAAACTCTTGGGAAACCCGGGCATCCTTTGCAAAGGCCCAAGCGGTAACTGTATGGGAGTCGGCCAGTTTTAGAGGGTGACTGGGAATTCCAGCAGGCTTGTCCACCACCCAAAAACCCTCCTCCTCGTGCAAGAGAGGAATTTGCAACTGAGGCGTCCCCTGCCGAAGACCTTCGAGGTGCCTTTCTAACTGGCTACAATCGAGCCTCTGCTCAGTTCCGAGGCGTTCCCCCTTTGTTGGCACCCGCCCGTCGAGCTGGACTAGTCCTAGGCTCAAAGCCTCTTCTACCTGGGCACCCGAGAGCTGTGGAAAGAGCCCTCTGAGGCGCTTATCCACTCTTTCACCCGGTCTATTTGAATTTACCTTCCGATTCAAAGCGGGGTGCACTATACCTCCCGCGATGGATGCCGCAAAAAAAATCGTGGCCTGGGCGCACTTTCTCCGGGAAAGCCGGCATTTTTTTGACCAAAATGGTTTCGTGGAGGTTACTACCCCCTGCCTTGTACCCGCAGGAGCGTTTGAAGCTAGTATTGATGCCTTTGATGTAGCTACCTCCCCGCCCCTCCAGCTCCAGACCTCGCCTGAAATGCAGATGAAACCCCTGCTCGCGAAGGGCTCGGGCCCGATCTATCAAATCTGCCCCAGCTTTCGAAACGATCCAGACTCTCCGATCCACAAGAAAGAATTCACTATGTTGGAGTTCTATCGACCCAACTGGACCGCTGGTCAAATCGCATCCCTCACCCGGACCTACTTCAATGCCATCAGCCCACTCCCCATCCAGTGGCGATCCGTTGAGGTGCGTGAGCTCTTCTTAGAGCTCGGGTTGGATTTGGAACGGCTAACAGACTTGAGAGATTTTCGAACGCACATTGAAAAAACAGGATTAGTGGCTTGCGTGCCCTCCGATACATGGAGCGACTTGTTTTTTCGGGTTTGGATTGAAAAGATCGAGCCCAACCTCTCGGCGGATGTTGCCACCCTTGTCCAGGGATACCCCGTTGCTGTTTCTCCCCTCACTCAAGTAAAGCCGGACGCCTTTTGGACAGATCGTTTTGAAATCTATTGGCGGGGTATGGAACTCTGTAACGGGTGTGAAGAGCTTCAAGACCCCAGCGAACTGCGAGTTCGCTACGAAGAGCAAACCCATCAGCGCACGACGCGGGGCGTCTCACCACACCCATTTCCGGAAAACCTATTCGAAACATTAGAGCTCGGCCTACCGCCTTGCGCAGGGGTAGCTGTCGGCCTTGATCGTCTCTTTCTTGCCCTACAAAAGCACCAGGGCCATGTGGGCGATTCCCTGCTCTAACTCTGCGAGAAAACAGCCGATAAGTCTGCGTAGGGTCTGCTTTGCTACGCGACAGCGGGCTTTGACTTCTGGGAATCCGTTTCCATATTACCGGTTGAGTAGAGCACAAGATGAACTTGAATCAATTTACAGTTAAAGCCCAAGAAGCCGTGGTCGATGCACAGAGCGCAGCGATCAAACGCAACCACCAAAGCGTAGACCTCGAACATTTGCTCTACGCGCTGCTAAAGCAAAAAGACGGGATCGTAGGCCAGTGTTTAGAGAAAATGGCCCCCGGAACGCTCTCAAAATTTAGCGCCTCCGTCGAAAAGGACCTCGGAAAAAAACCGGTTATCACAGGAAACGTCTCCCCGTACGTATCGCCTGCATTGAATAAACTCTTCGTTCAATCTGAAAACGAATCTAAGCTCCTTAGGGATGACTTCATAAGCACTGAGCATCTTTTCTTGGCAATGTTTTCATGCACCGATGCGGGGTTGAACGCACTCTTTGAGAAAGCCTCGATTCAAAAGGCAGGGTTCTTAAATGCGCTCAAAGCCGTTCGCGGTACTCAGAGAGTCACCGACCAAAACCCCGAGGAAAAATACGATGCTCTGGGCAGGTACACACGAGATCTGACCGCAGTCGCTCGAAACGGTCGGCTTGATCCGGTCATTGGCCGCGACAGCGAAATCCGTAGAACGATTCAGGTCCTGTCTCGTCGAACGAAGAACAACCCTGTGTTGATCGGCGAACCCGGCGTGGGCAAGACCGCCATTGCCGAAGGCCTTGCCCAACGGATAGTCAGCGGGGATGTCCCAGAGGGTCTTAAAAACAAGAGATTGCTCGCTTTAGACTTGGGCGCCCTAGTTGCAGGTGCCAAGTACCGTGGAGAATTTGAAGAACGACTCAAAGCCATCCTCAAAGAGATCACGGAATCTCAGGGTAGCATCATTCTTTTTATCGACGAACTTCACACCGTAGTGGGGGCGGGCAAGTCAGAGGGCAGTATGGATGCCTCCAATATGTTGAAGCCTGCATTAGCCCGCGGTGAGCTAAGGTGCATTGGTGCAACGACCCTAGATGAATTTCGTCTCTACATTGAAAAAGACCCCGCGCTGGAACGCCGGTTTCAGCAAGTCTACGTTGGGGAGCCATCGGTGGAAGATACCGTCTCCATTCTGCGTGGTCTCAAGGAGCGGTATGAAGTGCACCATGGCATTAAAATTCAGGATGCCGCGCTAATTGCAGCTGCAAAACTGAGTCATCGGTACATCACCAACCGGCAACTTCCTGACAAGGCGATTGATTTAATCGACGAAGCCGCGAGCAAACTGCGGATCGAAATCGATAGCATGCCAACAGAAATTGATGAATTGGAACGAAAGCTAATCCAACTCGGCGTGGAACGAGAGGCGCTCAAAAAAGAAGACACTTCTTCGGCGAAAGCCAGACTAAGCGAAATAGATGCCGCCATTGCTTCTCTCCAAAGTAAATCCGGCACACTCAAGAAACAGTGGCAGGAAGAAAAGAAAGCTATTTCTGAGATCTCTTCCCTCAAGGAACAGATCGAAGACACTCGCCGCCTCACGGAGAAAGCGGAACGAGAAGGCGATCTCACCAAAGCCGCCGAGCTTAAGTACGGAAAACTCGGTGAACTCGAAAAAGCTCTCGCTGGTGCTTCGGAAAAAGCCGCTGCCAAGACGGGCGGACATACCATGCTCCGCCAGGACGTTACTGAGGAAGATATTGCCGAAGTCGTTGCGAAATGGACCGGGATTCCCGTCGCTAAAATGCTCGAGAGCGAGAAAATGAAGCTCGTGCGAATGGAAGACAAGATGCGCGAACGCGTCATCGGGCAGGAAGATGCTGTTCGTACTATCTGTAACGCCGTCCGACGCAGCCACGCTGGCTTGGGGGATCCCAAAAAACCTATCGGAAGTTTTTTGTTTCTTGGCCCAACGGGCGTCGGAAAAACGGAGACGGCTAAGGCCCTTGCTGAGTTTCTTTTCGATGATGAGAACAACATGGTTCGTATCGACATGAGCGAATTCATGGAAAAACATTCAGTCTCCCGCTTGGTGGGAGCACCTCCGGGATACGTGGGCTACGAAGAAGGGGGAGTTCTGACAGAGGCCGTCCGCCGACGTCCTTACTCCGTCGTGCTATTTGACGAAGTGGAAAAAGCACATCGAGATGTTTTTAATTTGCTACTCCAGGTTCTGGATGATGGGATTTTGACCGATGGGCAGGGAAACCAGGTCAACTTCAAAAACACGATCATCATTCTGACCTCGAACCTCGGAACCCAGCATCTAGAGCCTGGGGAACGGGTGACCGTCGCCGTCAAAGATCAAATGATGCAGGAAGTCCGGGCGCACTTTCGCCCTGAGTTCCTCAATCGATTAGACGATATAGTGATTTACCAACCACTCACAGAATCGGAAATTGGGAAGATTGTTGATATCCAGCTACTGGGGCTAAAGAAGTTGCTCGAAACCAAAAACCTGAGTATCGTCGTCGACGGTTCGGCTAAGGATCTGTTGACTAAGCGCGGCTATGACCCAGTCTACGGTGCACGACCGCTAAAGCGGTTGATTACCGAAGCGATATTAAACCCTCTCGCGAACAATCTGCTCGAGGGCAAATTCCAGGCGGGAGACCAGCTTAAAGCAACCTTAGACGGCAAAGGAGAAATCGTTTTTTCAAAGGCCTCCTAATGAGGCCGAAGGTTGGTTGCAATGGAGAAGCAGAGTTTACGTAAGTACCTCCCCTATCTTATCGCCGGTTCCGTGGCCGCTGTAGTCAGCGTCCTCATTTACGCTGGAGCCCAGCTAGCGTACCAGAAAAAAAGCGATGTCCTGCAAACCGCAGCCCAAGGTGTTCTGGACAACCCCGCATCTGCTCTGGGATCTGAAGGATCCCTTCTGAAAAAAACCAGTGAAAGCTTCCGCCTTGTCGCCAAAAAAATCGGCCCCGCAGTAGTCAATATCAAGTCGACTAAAAAAACCACGCCCACCCGAGGCCGCGGACAACGCCGCGGAGTACCGGACATGGAAGAAGAGGGACCGCAGGGGGGAATGCCTCGAGATCCCTTTTTCGAGTTTTTTGAGCGCTTCGGAAGTCCCTTCCCCTTTCCCCAACAAGAAGGACCGCAAACCAGCCTGGGTTCAGGTATTATCGTCGACAAATCTGGCATTGTAGTGACAAACAATCATGTCGTCGCAGAGGCCAATGAGATCTTAGTTACCCTCCAGGGCCAGAAAACGGATATTCGGGCCAAGATCATCGGCACCGACCCCAAAACTGATTTGGCGGTATTGAAACTGGAAAAGACGCAGGACTTGCCTGAACCTGCGGTTTGGGCAGACTCCAAATCGGTGGAAGTCGGAGACTGGGCCATCGCGATTGGTAGCCCCTTCGCACTGGGGCAATCTGTTACTGTCGGGATTGTCAGCGCCATTGGGGGCAGAAATTCGCTCGCGCTCACCGGAACAGAGTACAGCGGCGACCTGATTCAAACGGATGCGGCCATCAACCCCGGAAACTCGGGCGGACCTCTCTGCGATTTGGATGGCAAAGTGATCGGGGTAAACACGGCTATTTACACCCGCAGTGGGGGCTATATGGGAATTGGATTTGCCATACCTGCTGACCTCGCCAAAGAGGTCACCGGCAAGCTTCAAAAGGATGGGAAAATTGTTCGCGGTTGGCTGGGGGTTTACATCCAACCTCTGGATGAAGAGCTCGCCAAAGAACTTGGAGTGAAACAGGGCGTAGGCATTCATGAAGTGCTGGAGGACAGCCCTGCTGCTAAGGCCGGCCTGAAAGCCGGCGATATTGTCACACAAGTGAATGGCAAAGAAGTCACCGAGGTGACCCAGCTTCAGCGAATGATCGGCGGCTTCAAACCCGGTGAAAAAGTGGAAATGCGGGTTGTCTCCTATACTGAGAAAAAAACCCGCTCCGTTACCGTAAACATTGGGGAACTTCCCGAATCCGAAGGCGAGGTCATCGCCAGTGGGGGTCCCAAAGACTCTAGCCCAGACAAACTTGGCCTAGTGGTCGAAATGTCGAAATCTAAAGGGGGCTTAGTTATCGAAGCGATTTCACCCCGTTCTATCGGGGCCCAGCTGGGCCTTGAAGTAGGAGACGTCCTGATTTCGATCAACCGCAAAAAAATCGATTCGGTGGCAACCTATAAAAAACAGATCGATTCCGCTAAACGCATTTACCTGGAAGTCCAGCGAAAAGGCCGGGGAATCTTGTTTTTCCCATTCAATATGCCCAACTAACCCCGGAGAATTCTGTTTCAAACGGGAAAAATCTTATGCAATGGGCATTGCCGTTTGCTCGAGGCTGCATTAACGAAATTCTTTAATCCTAGGAGAACGCACCCATGTCTTCCATCGTTGTAGTGGGCTCAATGGCCTTTGATTCCATCGAAACCCCGTTTGGGCGAATTGATAAAGTCCTGGGCGGCTCAGCAAACCATTTTTCGATGTCCGCATGCCTTTTTGCTCCAATCCGGTGCGTTAGCGTCGTGGGTCGGGACTTTCCGGCGGAACACCTACAGCTCCTTCAAAAGAAAAACATCGATGTTTCGGGGGTCCGCATTGAGGCTGGGAACACCTTTCACTGGTCTGGCAAGTATGGCTACGATCTGAACGAAGCCACCACCCTGCGCACAGATTTGAATGTCTTTGAACACTTTGAGCCGGAACTGCCGGAAAACTATCGCAAAAGTGAATTTGTCTTTTTGGGCAATATCGCGCCTGCCCTGCAGATGAAGGTATTGTCCCAAGTCGAAAAACCGAAGTTTATCGCAATCGACACCATGAACTTTTGGATTGAGGGATGTCGCGATACCCTCATCGAGGCGATTTCTCGTTGCCACTGCTTGATCATTAACGAGGCGGAAATTCGACAACTCACCCAGACGCGCAACATCGTGCAGGCGGCTCAAACTGTCCGCGGGTGGGGACCTCAGATCACCGTGATCAAACGCGGTGAATATGGTGCAATTCTCTTTGATCATGGAGATGTATTCAGCATGCCCGCCCTCCCCCTAGCGGAAGTCAAAGACCCCACAGGGGCCGGAGACACGTTTGCGGGGGGCTTTGTCGGCTACCTCGCTAGCCAATCTTCGTTTTCGCTCTCCCGTTTCGCCCTACGCAAAGCGCTGGTATATGGCAACGTCATGGCGTCATTTGCAGTACAAGACTACGGGTCGAGTAATTTGGTACAATTAAAACGGGACCAAGTGGAAGAACGCTACAAACGGTTTGTAGACTTGACCCATTTTCACCAAGATTAAAAACAGAGGCTTGACGCAAATCTGGTTTGCCAGTACACGGGTGCACTTTGCCAGATAGGAGACGAGAGACATGAAGAAAGCAGCACATAAGGAGGCGGTTCAACTCGGAACAAAACGCACGTGTCCCAAGTGCTCACTCAAGTTTTACGATTTTGCCAAAGCTGAAATCCACTGCCCAAAGTGCCAAACTGCCGTCGATCCCGAATCTGAGCGCCAAGCTTTTAAACAAGCCGTAGAAAAAAAGTCTTCCAAGCCGAAAGGCATCATGCGAGACGATGACGAAGATGCAGTCACCCCAGCGTCCGACGCGTTTGAAAGCGTTGAAGATTTGGGAGACGATGACGACTCCGATCTGGACGCGATTGCCCCCTCAGATGACGGCGACAGCGACGACAACTAGCTCAACGAATCTGTTTTTTCCCGCTTTCTAGGCGCTTTGGTTCCACGGGAGTAAAGGACTTCGATTTTTCTGTGGAGCGGAAATTGCGCTGGACCGACTTTCTGTAGCTCAGCACCATCAAAAAAATAAAAAAACTCGATACTGCCAGCCACCCCACCAAAAAGAGCTGTTTGTGCGACAACGCATTCAGCAAATTAACCAGGTATTTATTGTTCATGGTTTTCCAAACTCAGTCCAAGTTAATGGCAACGCCCCCGGTTTTCTGAGGGTGAGAGGATAATAATACCGTGGTTACCACCACAGCCCCAGCCAAACCCACTCCCGCCCAAAACACCGACCGCTCCCACCAATGTGGCGCAGTGCGCTGCCCCGCCGTCTCGCTTGCGGTGTTGAAAACATTGTGTTCTGCCGAGGGGATGAGGGCCGCGAGTTCAGTGACCGACAAAGGAGTAGAAAGGTCTTCCCAGCCCTTTCCTGAGCGGTACAGCCCTAGTCCGCCCCTATCTTCGCCCTGTTTCCACGCAACAAGTACGGCCGAGGAGTTGGATTCCATTTGAAGCTGTCTCAAACTCAGCCCGTGCAATGCGGAAAGGGAATAGCCCGAGACCAAGGATACCGACTCCATCCAGCGCATAGGTGTCTGACATTCAATGCCTAGTTCTCTAGATTGGTGCCCTGGCGCTTCTACCCAAACCGTTTGCTTGGACCCACCAGGAAGGTGGAGCAAAGTGGCCCGGGTTTGGGCGATTCCCTCAATGGATACCCGAGCCCCCTTAGGGAAGATCTCCAGCCCCACCGAGCAATAGGAAGACAAATCCCCCTCAGACCTCTGAAAAAGAGGTTTGGGTTTCCGGGCCACCCACTCCAATGCGCCCAATGCCACAGTTTTCAACCGCATTTCTGGGCCATCTTCGAGACGGTGTTTGAGATCCTGAGTCAATATCGCTCGCTCTGAAGCGTCTCCCACTCCCAGAGTAACCAGCCCAACTAAGACGTTTTGCCCAGCATACGCGGCCATCGAAAAGCAAAGCCCGACAAGCAAGAGTTGAACGCGTTTTTTCATCCCCCCTCCCAGACTTGAATAGCCGCGGGCCGGGACGGCGCACGCGCCTTTCGACGAAGAGTCAGGCCATCGCCCTTATTGCGTAACACGACCTGCAGACCTCCGCTCTGCCTTGCCAGCTCCACGCCACGAACCTGCTCCGGAGTGAGCGCGACAATGGGTCGCAAGCGAAACTGTGCATCAATGACTTCAATTCCCTCCAGCGGGAAAATGCCGTCTAACGTGGGCGCACTCGAATACAGATCGATGACATCTCCAGCTCGCAAAGGAATGGCAGCTTCATTTTCGAGAACGTAAGCTAGCTTCCCCGTAGGCAGACGTGATCGAAAACCGACTTCGGGTTTGAAGGGAATCGTAGGCGCGGGCGGCGGCTGTAGGAGCCAGTAAAACCCCCCCGCGAGCAGGGATCCACTTAAGGCTAAAACCGTCTCTCGATTCCAAAGGCGCGAAAATCGCCTTTGACTCCATCGAAAGGTAGGCGTCTTGACTGCAGTGTTTCCAGCCGTTCCCTCCAACGTTGAATCACCCAGAGGTGCCCTCGAAAAAAAAGACCGCAGACCAATCCACAAACCAGGAGACACTCCAACAACGCCGCACCGCTTACTGCCCATCTCGCACCTCGATTCGGTAATTCCAATCCTTTGTCCTCCGCAAACTCTTACCCAAATAAACGACCCGCGCTCGCCAAAGGTCGCCAACGATAGACGCGGATACGTCTTCGCTCAGGTGCGCTCGAAATTCGGGAGAAAACTCCCACGCATGGTCTAATCCGCAGGTCCCGCAGCGAACGCGTTGAATGGGCAAGCTCAAAGCGCGATGGACGCCCACCTGCCGTTTTAGTTGGGAGGCCTCTAGGGATGCCTGTTCACTGCCCGCTTTCCAATTAACCTGGGATTGGGCGCGTATAAACTCGACCTTCGATCTCAAGATCATTTCAAGTTTCTGGTCCAAGGCCGCACACGAAGCATTCGGGATTGGAAGACGCGCGCACAGATGCGCCGGGTGGTGCAAGTTTTCCAAAACTTCCAACTCCTTATTGGCTCTGTGCAAAGCCTTCCAAACAGCTCGCCCATTGCGACCCAGACGGATGGCTGCATTGTCCAAGGCAATCACCCCGGTTTCTTTTTTTTCCAGGCTCAGAAACAGCGAGTGGGAAGCGCCTAATGACATCAACATTCCCGCACCTAAGATTGAGAAAAGAAAAAGCGGCACTGACGGGTTGCCTCAAAAGAGTGCTTTGTATGCGCGCCAAAGCGAAAGACCTGCAGTGCAGGAAATCTCCAGTAAAGTTTTGCGCAAAGATGTGTAGGATAAAGTATGGGGTCCATGAGCGGGGTCCGTTGGGCCCACACCGCCCTTTTCCAAAAACGCGTCGCGCTCTTTCTCCCCATACTTTCCGACTCAAAAACCGCTCCTCGAACAAAAAGAAAAGCTGCGTGATGAAGGGCCGCCTCATAAACCGCTCGACGCGAAAGCTCCGCACCCGCACTCAGGGCCAGCACACAAACTGGTAGAACAATCAACGCTTCTACCAAGATCGAACCTCGATTTCCGGCTAGCAAATACGCCCGTTTCATGGAGCCCCATCCACTTTGCGGCTTCCCTCCATAAAATCGTCCATTCCGCGGCCCCGATAACTGTCTTCATTTACCTGAGTTCGGGTAACGGATTGACCATCTCCGCGGGTAAGCGATCTGGAAATATTGGCGTACTGTTCAGCAATGTTCTTGCCAACCGTGCTCACCACAAGAATTGCTGAACACGCAATGAGACAGGTGAGGATTAAATATTCGACGAGACCTTGGCCTTTGTTTTTTTCCTTCATGCGCAGAGGCTCTTGCGAAGTGCGTACCAGAGAAACACAGGCTGAAAGGTGGCAACCGTCCCCTGCACCGCGCCAATACCTGGATCGCCCTGGACCGAAATTCGGTCACTAAAACGGCAGAAAACGCTTGCAAACAGATGCCTTCTTTCTTAACAATTCAGTCAAATTCACAGGAGAGACTACTCTGTTCGTTCCAAAAGAAATTTTCTTCGTTAAAGGTGTTGGAAAAGAAAAAGAACGGCTTGCTTCTTTCGAGATGGCACTGAGAGATGGAAATATCGCGGAGTACAACCTGGTGAAGGTTACCTCGATTTTCCCTCCCAACTGTAAAGTCATTTCTCCAAAGGAGGGGGTAAAAAAACTCAAACCAGGCCAGATACTTTACGTCGTTTTGGCCGAGTCTTCGACGAATGAGCCCAACCGTCTGATTGCAGCTTCGATTGGTGTGGCTATTCCGAAGGACCCTAACCAGTATGGCTACTTGAGCGAACACCATTCGTACGGAGAGACACAGCAGAAGGTGGGCGAGTACGCCGAAGATCTTGCGGCTTTCATGCTGGCGACAACTCTAGGCCTCTCCTTTGAGCAAGATGTCGTCTACGATAGCCGCCAAGACCTCTGGCGAATTAAGAAAGATGTCGTAACCACGAAGAGCGTCACCCAAACCGCTGTGGGTGAAAAGAATGGCTTGTGGACTACGGCTATCGCGGCCGCCGTACTCTTAGGATAGAGAATGGTAAGATAGAGTCATCATGACTCTATCTCAGCACCTACACAGTTTTAGAAATTCGTTTGATTTCGCTCTGCGTCAGCTATTGCAGTTTGGGCGAGAAGTTAAGCACGCACCTGAAGTTCACACGCGTTTTCAAAAAGAGCTTGAAGCTTTTTTTTGTTTATTTGACTGGAATGGTAGCCTGCCTCACCAACAGCGGCTTCGAGTCTTGGACATTGGCGCTAGAAACTTTAGCCTTGCGCCGGTGTTCGATTCTGTTTTCAGGGGACTCGGCCATGAACCTGAAATCCATGGCATCGAGATCGACGCCTTTCGGCGACTCATCGACCTTCGAACTCGAAAAGACTATGGAGACTTTTACGCCAAGCAGGCACGGTGCGCGCAGTTCCACGCATTGGACTTTTTGAAGTGGGACCTTCCTGCGGATGTCATTTTTGCGCTTCACCCTTTTGTTACTCCCAAGCCGCTTCTAGCCTGGGGACTTCCTCTGCGACACTTTCGACCAGAGGCATTTTTTGCGCATGCGGCTTCCCTCCTTTCGCCGGAGAAAGGCCTGCTCTTGGTGAGTAACCCGACCGAAGAAGAGCGCAGAATCACACAGCATCTATTAAGTCAGGATTTTGAACTGGTTGAGACTCGAGATTGGAAGCCAGGAAAAAGAACAGTCCAGGGAGATCCCCGTTTGGGCGGGTTATACCGACGAAAGTGACGTGTCTGATCTCTTTTGTGTGCCCGCAGGCCGACTGACCTGAATGAACTCGGTAAGGTAGTGCCGAGCCACCTGCTCAGGAACGACTCGATTGCCGATAAACAACCACTCCACTTCGTGAAAAAGTCCAAACCCAGCTTCGATGACCCCAGAAAACATGACGGAGTTTTTGGATGGGGTTCCTGGAGAACCTTCTAGGCGTTTTTCACATTGAAACTGGATCACGCCGGGTTTTCCGGCTGAAATAGCGAGTCGCATCTCTCCTCGAGAAACGAAAAAACCATCTTTACCAACATCCACTTTGCTCACTTTGAGCTGCGCTTCGTCATCCAGGACTCGTAAATTGAAGAGACGTGTTAAATAATCGAGGTGGTAGTACAGATCTCGCAAAAAAGTAGCTGTTTCAACGCAGAGGACTTCGTCCTTAGTGGTGCAAAGATCGATGCTGACCCGATCTCCTGAACGGATCGATGACTCTTGATCCGCAAGGCTTTCAATCCATTTAATTGTTCGATTGCTAGTCACTCAAGGTACGAAGCTAGAAGTAGCTCCCCCATCACTGGCCGTGGTTTGGAATTCTTAACCCGGAAATCAAGTGGTTGCCTTATTGCTGCTTTAGGCTTCCTATTTCTAGGCATGCACACCACAGCAAGTGAAAGCTTCCGGTTAAGAGCCTGTCGGGTAAGAATAAACGCAGACTCACGTACCGGACAGGGAAGCTAATACTATTATGGCTGAATTAGCGCCGCCCTCCAAGTCCTTCGGAGGGCGGCTATATTCCCTGTAAATTAAACCACTTACCTATCAGGCTTCTGCGATTTTTCCGGCAGTCGACGCAGCGTCACGACCTGGTATCAGGCCAGACTTTGCCTCGAGCTCACCGAGCTTCGCAGAAAGATCTTTCAGCTGGTTTTCAAGAGTACGGATAATTTCCCCTTGAGCCGAATCCGCGCCTTTTGCGAGGAAAGAACTGAAAGAACCATCACCGTGTTGAATGATGTGGCGAAGCGTGACGATCGGCACGGGTGTTTCAGATTTTTTCTGCTTTTCGAAAATAATCTGAGTAAGCGTCATCGCTGTGATGTCTTTCTGGTTGCGGTTATCCACAACAGCGACATCTTCCCCTTGCTGAATCATTTCTGCTATCTCATCTAAGGTCACATAGCAGCTGGCATCCGTGTCATAAAGCTTACGGTTTTGGTACCTCTTGATGATTTTTGCCTTCTCCATTTATCCCCCAACCTTAGTAAGGTCTGTTTTGCGTTACTTTTGTTAAAATGTACAACGAGGCTGCATATTAAAACTGTTGCGTAACCCTACTTGGACACCAAAATCGAGCATGAATAGTATGGCTGACTTCCCCCGGGCAAGTCTGCTTTCCCCCGTTGCCTGATCCCCTGATCCTTTCCGTTTTTTCAAACAGAGCCGATCAGCGAACTCGACCAGATTCCGAAAGCCATTCTTCGGCGAGTAACTCTCTATGTCAAGGGTATTCTTGGAGGTTCTGTTAACAGCATTATCTAGAAAAGGTATTGGATTATCAGGAAGTTAGAAAATCACGCACATCGGCAGGCTCACGAAAGTTGATCACGCAAAAGACTCCGCAAGTCGAGTGGGATTTGCGGCCGCACAGACTGCTTGCGGACTTCAAGTTCCTTCACCGAGGGAATACTTTCGGAAGGGGTTTTTGGAAGAGGTTCTTTTCTCAGTGCCTTGAGTTCTTGTTCCTCTTGGCTTGCGTACAACATCGAGCCTTCTGCTGCATGGCGAGACAAAATCGATTGTGCTTGTTCGCACAGCGTTGCGAGAGCGCGTAGTCTCTCCTCACTTTTTTTCTTGAGCTGAAATAATTCTTTCTCCCAATACAGCGAGAGGTCTTTATTTTCCACCGTCACAGCGTCCACTATCGCTGGTGTCGATAGTTTTTCCTTCCACCAGACAAATAGCGCAATGCCAAATAGCAAATTGATCCCGAGTTGAATGATCCACAGCCATTCCATAACTCACCTCTAAAGAGAACGTTTAAGCGACTCTTCCGCGTTTAAGATTTTTGCAGTTAAGAAAATAAAAATCTCAGAACTCTTATCCACCGTTGTGTTAGTGGAGAACAGGTACCCCAACAACGGAATGCGCATTATGAGCGGCAGCCCCTCTTTTTCATTGGTTACCGTGTTCTGAAAGACACCCCCAATAACCGCAGTATCCCCATTTTCTACTAAGACTTGGGTGTTCACGGCGCGGGACGCAATGGTGGTCAAAGCTCCACTGCCCTGAGGGATGTCATTATTGATATTTAACGTCATGAAGATCGAACCGTCCCCGGAGACAATGGGAGTGACCGCCATGTTCAGGGTCGTCGTCACCTGCGTATAGCCGGGTGTGAAAACGCCACCGACAACGCTATTGAATGGAATGAAAAACGAGAGGCTCTGCGTCACGGTGCCTGTTTGGTTAGCGACTACGGTGACGCTCGGGTTAGCAAGCGTGCGGACTTTGTTGTCGATTTCGCCGATTCGAAAGCTCGAAGACAAATTCAAAAAATCCGGAGCTGATATCGAGGCGGTAAATGCGCCAGGAGCACTCGTAGGCGAAAAGTCAAACCCGCCACTATTGGTTCCATTAAAGTTTACTCGGCCACTCAAACTACCCATGCCGATGTTTCGAGTCAGACTGGAGTTGATCTCAACAATCTTTGCAGAGATCGAAACGCGTGGAGGTTGGGTATCAAGTGAAAGTAGCAGTTTCTGCACCCTGGTTACGACGGATTCAACGTCTTTAATGATAATCGTATTGGTACGCACATCCGCGTCGATACTCCCCCGGTCGGTCAAGAAGGGCTTTCCTCGAGGAACAAGATCCGCGACTTTGGCGTAACTCACCGGAAGCAGAATTGTCTTCAGGGGCTCAACTGCCACCGCGGCTTTTTCAACCGCAGCAAATTCTTCTTTCTCCGCTCGCAGAGCTGCCGTAGTTCCTACGCGCAGGACATTGCCTTCCCGAACGAAGCCTAGCTTTTTGGACTGCAGCACCAGCGTAAAAGCTTGGTCCCAGGGAATTCCGGTTAAACTCAGAGTGCCGATCTTTCCGGTTACATCTTCTCCAATGACAATATTGTACCCGCTGGAACGCGCAATCAATCGGAGTACATCTTGCACATCAGAGTTCTTGATCTCTAATCGCTGGATAACATCTCCAGAGTAGACTCCACCCCTAGCGTAGATGTTTTCGCCGCCCAGGAGGTCCTTCTTGGGAGCTGCAGCAATGTGCGGCTCGGCGCTCTTGAGAGGGCTGAATTCCAAGATCAAACCCCGATCGGAATCGGTAACCAAAGGCGTCTGCTCCTCACGAAGCTGTACAATAAGTTTGCTGGTGGGTTTCTTACTCCCCGGTAACTGGAATAGCGTGAAAAGCGCGACAGGACTTGCGAACTCAGTCGTATCATAAGCACGCTGGTACTTCTCGGGGGTGGTGGTATTCTCCAATAAATAGACGTATTGGCGAGCCCCTTCACTCCTCGTTTCCGTGTAAGAAATTTTGCGTGGCGCGTGCACGATGATGCGCGAACTCTTGGAATCGTGTTTAAATTCAAGATTGGTAACCAGGTTTGGCCCAACCGAATCCTCACTTGCAGCCTTACGGCTCGGAGCCGGGAGCTCGGGCAAATCGTTTGCAAGACCAAGTGAAAGCTCCTCTGCAGCCGAAGACTCAGCGTCTTTCTCTGCAACGGGCGCCGCCGCCAGAGAAAATGCCAAGAGGCCTACTCCCATGAACCCTATCGACGAGATTTTTCTCAGGTCTTTCACTTCGCTCTCCTCGTTTGAGCCATAAGTCAGCGTTTAATGAAACTTGGGACCGTATTCGGTATCGGTGTTACTTGAGGCCCAGCACTAGGGGTAGCCGGAGTCTCCACTGAGGCCGGAGCCTTATCAGCGGCCGGTTTTTCACTTTCAGAAATCGGCTTTGAGAGTTCCGGGGCCGCAGGGACTGAGCCCGCTGCCTGTACGGGGGGCGCACCAGAGAATCCCTGTTGAACCACGCTCGAGGCTTTAGCAGGGGGCGCGATGACTTCATTCACCGGGAGAGAGATCACGCGCTCAAGCAAGATTTCTTTTCCAAGATGATTGGAACTGCGCTCGGTCACAATGACTTCCGAGTTCACAATTCGACTGATGCGCGCACCCTCGGCTCCCAATAGATCACCCTCAGACACCACGTGCGACTTGCCATCTGGGTCTTCAAACATGGCCTGCGGCTTTGGCCCCATTCGCACTACTGCACGCAACCGATAGGCTTCGAGCCGAAACTTTCGAATTGGATCTGAAGATGCCTCTTTGCCAGTCAAAGCATTGCGATCTGGCACCCGAAACGGATCCCGTTTTCCAAATGGGGAATAGAGGCCGTCGTTTTTACCCTCTTTTAGACGCACCTCGCTTGAGGACAACGTCCCAGCGAAGATCATGGCGAAAAATGCTGCGGCAAGTTTCATGGTTTAGTCCACAAACCGATACAAACGAGCGGTAATATCCGCCTCCGCCCCAACGCCCGAATTTCCCACCCCGCCAGCCCCAGCGCCGCCGATAGAACGCAGGGCGACCCTGTCCATTTGCACAATGCGCTTGAGGTGAAGGGATTGATCCAAAAATGTCATTACCTGATTGAAAGAACCTGAAAGGTGAAACGAAACTTGGGTCATTTCATAAAAACCTTCGTCCTGTGAAGAAGTTCCCGAAGGTCTAAAGGCGCTGAGCCGGATCCCAGAGTTGAATGCAATTACGGAGAGTTTTCGCAGCAAACCAGACAGGTCGTAGTTGCGAGGCATGGATTCCACAGCGGACTCCAGTTGAATGTGCAGCTCACGCAGCGAGACCTTTACGCTCTCAATGTTTTCACTGAACTGGCGAAGCTTTCGAAGCTCGGCTTTGGCCAGATTCAGTGCTTCTTCCTTAGTGCGGTAATTCGATTCTAGCCGAGGAAGGGTTTCAGCGGAGAACGAATAGAATAGATAGCCACCCACGATGAATCCCACACCAAGCACGACAAAAGAAAGCTTGTGTTTGTTTTTCATTTTGAGCCCACATCCCGCAAGGGCGTTTCCGAAAGTGGTTGTGTCACTGCGTCTAACTCGATTTGGAATGAGCGCGCATCCTGCCCATTAGCCTGCGAGGCCTCTACCTGCTTCAGTCTAACGTTTGCCAAATGTGCCGATTGGGCTAAGCGATCGAGGTAGTCTGAAATATCTTCGTTCGTGAGGGAACTGCCAGATAGAGTGACTTTCTCGACGGTTTTGTCGGTCCGCTCGTATCCCATGTTTTCTAGCCAGACCCCTTCAGGCAAGGACTGTGAAATCACGTCTAGCGCCCGCACCGGAGTACTGCGGCTGCTGAGCAGACTTCGAATGATACCCAGTTTTTTGGTCACCTGGGCCTTTTGGTTCTCGTAAGATTCGAGCTCCTGTTTAAATGGCGTCAGCGTAGCGATTTCCGCTTGATTGATGGCAATCTCTTTGTCGATATAAGCGATCTTTCGGCTAAACCGATTCGTGACCACGCGCTCGTATTCGTTCACTATCAAAGTCGGTAATATCGCCAATCCCAGGGCCGCCAAGAAGCCCACCATACGGCTAACGTCATTATCAAACTTCTGAAGGAGCTCATCGTACGGCTGCTGTAGCTTGAGGTGCGCAGCAAACCGTCTCAGCTTCTCCCCCTGCTTTTGGCTGCCTTTTCCGAGGTCAATGCGAATCATCGATCTCCCCCTGTGCGCAGCCCCAGACCCACCGCCACGGCGCTAAGGTACGTCATCTCCCGGATCACTTGGGCGTTCATTTGCTTGCCCGAGCCGGAAATACTTTGAACGGGGTTCAATTTTCGAACCGGTACAGAAAGCTTCGTTCCTAGGGTCTCGATTAGCCCGTGCGTGAGCGAGGCGCCTCCACAGACGTAGACAGAATCCAAGGCTGTATCGGCGGTTTGGGTGATCGAAAAGTCTATAGATCGGGAGACTTCTTCGCAGACCAAGTGGTTAAACTCGGCAATGATTGGCCCAACCTTTTCATTGGCAAAATCTTCTATTTTGATTTTCTCCGCTTCGTCAAGCGATACCCCCAAGCGCTCCGATAGCATCAAACTACAAGCGATACCGCATTGACGCAGCTCTCGATGAAAAGTGGTTTTGTCTTTCTCAAAAACCGATACTTTTGTACTGCCAGCACCGAAGTCGACTAAGACGCAGGTCGCTAGCTCCGTATCAACGATATGCGAGTAGTTGTACTCAAAAGCATTACCCAAAGCGAATGACTGGGTATCAATTGCCTCTACGATTAACCCCGCCCGCTCCAACGTATCGTGAATCGACTGAACATAGTCCTTCTTGGCTGCGACTAAGAGCACGTCCATCTTGCCAGGAGCTGCCGTGTTTGCGGTGTTCAGAATCGCAAAATCCAAATTCACATCGTTCACATCAAAAGGAATGTACTGTTCCGCTTCCCAGTAGATTTGTTCCTGTAGATCGGCCTCTTTCATTCGCGGCACTTGAATTTTCTTCGTGATAATCGAATTTCCAAAAGCGGCAGTCGCAACCTTTTTGGTGGTAAATTCTTTGGAGCCGAAAAGCGCCCGGAGTGCATCCACGACGACATCTCGATTACGAATTTCGCCGTCTGGAGAAATCGTGTTCCAAGGCAGAGGTATCCTATTGTATGCCATTAATCGTCGGTTCTTACCCGGACTGATCTCAACAGCTTTGATCCCGGAAACACCGATATCGAGCCCGACAAGGCCCTTGTCGAATATCTGCCAGATGCTCATGGATGGATTGGGTTTTCAGTAATTGAACGGAGCGAAAGAAGGTGAAACTGCTCTAATCTTTATTATATAGCCCTACCCGGCTACTCGCCAACGGTTTCGCACAGACCCTGAAATGCATAGCGTCATCGGTTTTCTTGGGTTCACGCTCCCCTTAGCGGCTTGACTGCCGCTGTCGAGCACCCTTAAGTAAGCTAACGAAATCAAGATAAGAGGCAAGTACGGAGGCTCCATGGCAAGCGGCGTTAATAAAGTAATCATCATCGGTCGGTTGGGCTCGGACCCCGAAGTCCGCTACACCCCGAATGGCGGGGCAGTAGCCAACTTCAACATGGCCACCAATGAAAGCTGGACAGACAAAAGCGGTCAAAAACAAGAGCGCACGGAATGGCATCGTATTGTCGTTTGGGGAAAAATCGCGGAAATCTGTGGACAGTACCTTTCTAAGGGGCGCCAAGCGTACATCGAAGGGCGTCTACAAACTAGAGACTGGACCGATAAAGAAGGTGTGAAACGCTACACGACCGAGATCGTAGCTCAAAACGTTCAGTTTTTAGGGGGCCAGGGTGGGGAACGCTCCGCTTCCACCGGTACCGGAGCGGGATCGGACTTTGCTCCTCCCCCATCCGACTTTGAGCCTGCTTCTGGCTCGAAGGGGATGACGGACGAAGAAGTTCCGTTCTAAGCACGATCGACAAGTTTTTCAGCGATTCCCTCAGCAAGTAGCCAACCCTTCTTGCTGAGGCGAATCCAATCCCCATCCCTATCCAGCAGGCCCTCACGTTCCAAGATTGGAAAAAAACGGGCATCTTGCAGACGATATCCATACCGTGAGTTAAACGCGCCGGTGTCAATTCCACGAGCTTTTCGGATCTCCAAAAAAGTCGCTTCAAGTACTGTTTGGTAACCGGAAGTAGATTCAAAACTGGGATAGGGAAACTCTCCCACTTCAAGATATTTTTCCCAACTGGACACCTGTTTTTTGTGGTGAAACCGTCCGTCCCAAAAAAAGCGCGATGCCGCCGAAGGACCCAGCCCCAAGAAATCTCCTCCTGACCAGTACAAGAGATTATGCCTACACTCTTGTTGAGGGCGACTGAAGTTGGAAATCTCATACGCAAAATACCCCAACTCCCCCAAACGTTTTTTTCCCACTTCATAGAGTTCGGCGGCGATGTCGTCGCATGGAAGCTGGGCGTAAAGCTTGTGCCCAGGCTTGAGTGTGAGACTGTAAAAACTCAAATGATCGGGACTGAGTGCTGCCGCCAGCTCAATATCCGACACCAGCTGATCACTCGTCTGTCCCGGGATTCCAAAGATCAGATCTAGACTCAAACGAGATATCCCCGCACCGCGCAGTCTCTTTATCGCAGTGCAAATGCTCTGCGGGGACCCCAGTCGTTCGAGAGTCTTTAAGTGAGCCGGCTCAAAACTTTGAGCCCCAAGACTCACTCTATTCACGGGCGTGCGCGCGACCAGCTCACGAGCAAACGCCTCAGTTACGGTTTCAGGATTAGCCTCAAGGGTAATTTCAATGTCCGCAGACAAATCAAAATCTTGTTTAAGCGATGTGAAAATGGCCTCGAGATATTCCATGGGTAGAAGGGATGGGGTACCACCTCCCAAAAAAATGCTCGTGACTGTTTGGGCACGCTGCTCAGACTTCAACCACTGACTGGACGATCGGGACTCCCATTGAATTTTCTCGGCAAGCTTACGGAACGGTTCCGCTCCATACTGTGTGCTCGAATAGAAATCACAATAGGAACACCGGTGCACGCAAAACGGAATGTGAACATAAATGCCGAACATCAATCGCCCTTAGAATGCATTCGAACAAAGTGGCGCGCTGCGTTTCGAACAGTTTGGCTCTCTGATTCAAAAAGCCCTTCCAAGTCTCCGCGCAGTTCTGGGGTTAATTCAAAACCCGGAATGCGCCCCAAATGTACAAGCGCATTGATAACCACATCCGTAAAGTGGTGGCGTACCGCTCTTTTTAGAAAGGGTGCGTAGTTGCTAGTCAGAGGCCTGCTCGCCAAGATCTGAAAGGCCCGTCTTCTGAGTTCAGGTTGGGGTGCGTTAAAAAAAAACTCAATCCATTCCTCAGAGGCTTGTTCACTCAAAGCGGCTTTGAGTTTTTCGTAAACTCGCGCGGAGCCAAAAAACGCAAACAGCCCATCGCAGCTCAATAAGCTAGGGGGGGAACCAAAAAACCCCCCATCTCGAACGGCCTGCGCATTCAAACAAAAAACAAGGCCGATCACTTGAAATGTCCTGAGCCACCACATCTGAGCTTCTGCCTACCATGGTCGGCCAAAGCGAGAAATGCCTTTCTCTATTTGCCAATGCGCCCAGGGAAGCCAGACTCTCGGGGAATAGGTTATACTATTCAACACATGGCCCAGTTTCTACTCACCCTTTGGACGCTCCTAGTGGGCGTCGGATTCTACTCCACTTGCCTCGCCGCGGAGGCTCCGGTCAACAAACGGCTTGCCATGTATGAGCTGTATTATCTGCCCTACAATTTAGAGTTTCATGCAGGCAGAACCCCCGATGCGGTGCTCCCTTACCTAATCGACCCTAAGGGGCAGCCCTCTCGGTTAGTGGAAGCGCACGAACTCGTGGCAATCGATGCAAAGTGGAACGCCGTTCGTCGCGATTGGAAGAAGAAATCTCTCCTGGAGGACCACCGGGTCGCTGTGGGCAAAAGCATGCGTGTGGCCAAACGCCTGGTTTCACACCACGTCTCCATCCATCGATCCGCAGTCGATTCTCTGTCAGCAGCTGACAAAAAAGCATTTAACGAGAGCCTGAAAGGAAAGTCACCAGAAGTGGTTGCGTCTTTTTACCAGCTTCGGTTTCTCAACTCCCTGCTGGAACCCAGCGACGCGACTAAGTTTAATTTCTTTATCGTCTCTCCCTCGTGGTGTGAAAGCAGTCGGGAATACCGGATTCTCCTTGAAACTTATTTTAAGAAATTTCCCAACCCTGAATTGACTTTGCACTCTCTCGTAGTGGAGGACCCGAAAAAAGATATTTTTGAAAGCCGCCTTACTAAAGAACTCTTCCCTCACCCCGAGAAATATTCTCATCAGACCGTTCCGCGGTTTATCGCGCTCCAAACGACCCAAGGCCAGACAAAAATCTGGGAAGAAGGCGAAGCGCTCCGGGAACTCTACGACAGATACTATGCCAAACACCGAGGCTTTTTAGCCGCCGAGGCGGGAAAATAGACCACGCTGCTCCAAAATATCCAACACTCCGGTGATCGTTTGCGGGGAGCTTCCTTCCGCACGGTTATTCACAAAAACATAGGCGGGCACCCCTCCGTTGACTGACTCGGTGATCAGTGAGGCGATGTCCTGCCGCAGCTGTGGCTGCAGCTCGACTATCTTGTCATAAGGAGAAAAGGCTTCCACCGCCTCTTGGTATCGTGTGCCCGGCTGCAACAGGATTCGAGAGCAGTAGTAGGGTGGGCTATAAGCCTGGGAAAGAGAGAGCTGTTCCGTCAGGGAAGGCATTTTTGTCCAACTTGAGTACACATGACCCGCGCCACACTTTTGCAGCATTTCGAAATAAGGAGCCTGCAGCCAATTGCTATTTCGAATTTCCACTGCGAAACGAAAGCTCTTTTCATCTCGCAGGTCGTTTAGGAAGGTTCCCAATCTCTCTACAAACTGCCCACCGCTCGCAATTGTACCGGCGTGGAACTGAGAAAACTCAAGCAGAATGGGTCCGAGGCGATCCGCAACGCAGTCCAAAGGGCGCAAGAAGCGTTCTTTGAAAAGCGCTGAATCTAAAAACTCGGGATTGTCCAAGCCAGCGTCTTTGCCGTAGCGCGGAAGCCTTGGAAACCGATACACAGTGACCCGTTCTGTTGCTTTCAAACAAAAGCGAAAACCGTCGGGAGTTTGATCCCGGTATTTTTCAAAAACCTTGGTCTGGGGCCAGGCATAGTAGGTATGGTCCACGCCCACTGCGGGCAGATTTTCAGCGTACTCCTCAAGGCAGTTTTCATTGAACTCTTTAGTATTTCGGTAAGCACGTCGGTAAAACCACCCCTGCCAACCAGGGTATTTCCAGCTCGAAGTCCCGATGTAGACTTGGTGAGCACGAAGTATCTCTAGCCGACGTTCCATCAAATGCTACGGCACGAGCTCTTCGCGAGGGTTAAACGTCAGCGACTGAAGATTCTCTGCGGCTTCAGTGTACTCAGAACCAGGTTGCTTGGGGATTTTGATCTGGATTTCCAAGATCTGGTCTCCGGATTTTCCAGCGCGAGCGTCTTTGATGCCCTTCCCTGAAAGCTTGAGCCGCTGTCCGCTAGAAACTCCTTTGGGAATCCGCATTACGACTTTCCCATCCAAAGTAGGAACTTCCACCTCGCCGCCAAGAACCGCCTCAGAGAATGTCACTGGCAACTTCAATAGGATATCAGCTCCTTCGCGTACAAAGATAGGGTGCGGAGCGACTTCCAAAACCAGGATAAGGTCTCCATTTGGGCCTCCCTGATTTCCTGCGCCGCCCTGTCCGGTTAGCTTGATTTTCGAACCGGATTCTACTCCCGCGGGGATTTTTATCGTCAAACGCTTTCCATCCGAAAAATCGACGGCACGCTCACCACCACGCGCGGCTTCCACAAACGAAATCGTGAGTCGCATTTCGCGATCACTGCCCCGCGATGGAAACGGGCCCCCACGTGTACGACGACCCCCGGGCTTGCCACCCATAGCGCCGGCGAATCCCCCCCCGCCAAAAATTTCCTGAAACAAATCCCCAAGCCCGTAATCGCTGAAATCTTGGTAACTGTAGTGAGCTCCTCCATCCCCCCCTGGGGGCCAAGAACCCGCACCGGGGCGGGCTCGAGGTCCTCCCCCTACTCCAGGACCAAATGCTCGCATTTGATCGTACTGCTGCCGCTTTTTTTGATCCTTCAATACTTCGTGCGCGAAATTGATTTCCTTAAACTTCATTTCGGCGCCCTTATCGCCGGGATTCACATCGGGATGGTACTTTTTGGCGAGCTTCAAAAACGCCTTACGGATCTCTGCGTCGGAAGCATTCTTCGTCAGCCCTAAAATTTCATACAGGTCTTTGTCCAACATAGTCTTATTATTATGGGAATGTTTCCATTTTTGACCAGCATTCTCTTGGCCCAGGTTCTGCTGCTCAGTTCCCTAGCTAACGCAGCCGATCCCGTTCGTAAACACCGTCGTGGATTGGGTCTGATCCCGAAGAAGCCCGCGCCCAAAGGCCCTCTCTTGCCTTCGCTGCCCATGACCGCGGCGCCCATGCCCAAGTCACCTCCGCCCGATAGTTTTCCAGCACCCTTGGTGGATACGAAACGCCCTCTTTTCAAACCAACTTATCAACCGCTGGACAAAGGCAAACCTCTCCCGCCTTTGGATCGCTCTTGTGCGGGAATGGATCTCAAAGCGATTTTTGAAATTCAAGAAGTGAGACAACCTGAGCTAGCTCCTCAAGGAGTGTATTTTGTCCGGACGTCGCCCCAGGGATCGCAGATCTATTTGCAAACGAGCGCGAGCGCGCCTCCCACACTCATTCCCACTTTAGAGGATGTGAGCGCGTTCCGATCGAGCCCGGACAAAACCAAACTCGCCGTTTTGGGAAAAACGAAAAACAGCCGTCCCCTCGCACTTTGGAAAACTTCGGAGGGCCCTTTGGTTCCTATTGAATCCGAGGCGGTGGTGAGTAGCGTGGCTTGGGCTGACGATAGCTCGTGGATCGCGTTTACTTCGAATCGCCGGTCTCCCACGGATTTTGATCTCTACCGATACGAACTCGCGAGTGGTCAAACGACCTTGCTTGCTAGTTTGAGCGGCTACCACGAAGTGCGGGATATCTCTCCCGACGGCAAAACACTGGCACTTATCCACGCTGCCTCCAAACACAGTGGGAGCTGGGTGTTGGTCCACTCCGGCAAACCAAAGCAGCAGTTTGAAATCCAGGTCGATCCCACCGAAGCGAGCGCCGCTTTCACTCCGGATGGCCAAAGCCTGTTTTTCAGCGCCCTCGCAAAAACAGGTACGTCTCAGGTCCATTTAGGCAACCTGGCCAGTGGGGCCTTTAAGCCCTTGGGAACTCAGGACGGCCCAGTGGAACACTTTCGCTTGAATGCGAGCCGACTCAAACTCGTCGCTGTTATCAACAGCGGAGGTCCTTCAAAGTTTGGAACTTGGACACTGAATGAAAAAGGCAGCGTCCTTAAAATGACGTCGCACCCAGAAATGTCTCAATCAGTCGTCTTGGACCCAGCTGCGGTGGTCACCGACTCCAACTCAAGTGATACTGCTTTTTATTTTGCGCGCAGTACACCCAACGCTCCGTCTGCGCTCTGGTACTGGGATGGCAAAACCGAAATGCCCTGGTCGCCGCCGCCGGCTCTACTCGGCACCGCGGCCTGTGAAGCCAAAGCAAGAATACTCGAGTTCCCGTCTAAAGCAGGAATAGGAATTCGGGCGATCCAATATTCACGCGCTTCGATTGGATCGGAAGCCCCTACGGTCGTGTATTTGCACGACGGCCCAGACGCGCAACACCGCCCCCGCTTTTCCGCAGAGATTACTTACCTTCTCTCTCGTGGATACAAAGTCCTAGCGCTCAACCTGCCGGGCAGCACGGGCTATGGCCGATTATTTGAACAAAGCGATAATGGTCCTCAACGCCCAAACTCAATCCGAGATCTTATCGAACTTCCCGAATTGCTGAAGAGCGACAAAGAAAGCGCCTACTCGCACTTATTTGCTTACGCCAAGGGAGCCGGAGCTTGGCCAATCGCGAAGGCATTGGAAGCGCGGCCAGATCTTTTCACAGGGGCTGCGGCGATGCAGCCGATATTATCACCGCGCGCGTGGCTCAGCGCCCAACCAGTGTATCTGGAGCGCTTGTACAGAGCTGAGTGGGCGGGCACTCCGGACGTGACAGCGACGAGCAAACGGCTCTTAGTGCTAAGCGAGGCACCTTTGGATGGGGGGCTCACTTCATTGCGAAAAGCGTTGGAGTTCTTCGAAAACCGTCACCTCGCTAGTGAAAAGTAGACGGCCAACAAAAAAAGGGCCCTGGAAAACCAGGACCCTTTTCAAAGATGAAAAGAAGTGACTCAAGGTGCGGATGATCTAGTTGGGTCGAGCTGCCTTACTGGCTGAATCTCACTTTGTGTTACTCCCCAGAGAATGCAGTGTCTGTGCCACGCGCTGAGCTTGAAACAATTGAGAAAAACTCGGTTAGCCGCTCCCCCTGTGCACAGCAAGTATGCATGCTTCGATTGCACTAGATTTTTATGTTTAGTTTCAACAAGTTAACCCCTGTCACATTTAACGGGCTTGCTGTGCGCAGTGTTTAAAAAACACCGCTGCTATCCCTTCATATCTAGCACTAGCTGTACGGTGAGGGTCTGGAAACCCAGTGGGTTGCGCAAGAACGAAATAGCGTACGCCCCACGAACGCTCACATCCACCAGTGCCGAGCGGTAGAACCGGTAAGCGGCGCCCGCACCAATCCAAAGACTCCCTAGACTAGAAACTGACCCGAAACGCGTCCCCAGAGTCCCCGGCAAGCTCGTCACGCTGATCGCAAACGCATAATGGAGGTTTCCATAAAACTCGAATTCATCCATGGCATAGCCCACCGAAGCCCCCGCATCGATGAACCCGAAACCCGCTTCATTGCTGCCTGCATCGGTGCCCGTAAGATTTGTATAGGCTAGTTCAAAACGTATCGGGACATCTCTACGAAGGTAGAAACCGCCGTGCACTCCGCCTGAAAAAGATAACCCAGTAAAAAGATACCCACTAGGTCCGTCGTATCCGTGTGTGATTCCAAACAATCCGCCGCCATGAACCCCAAAGAAAAAACTCGTCTTGCGATGGAGCAATAGACTTTCGTCCGAGGGCACTCTCAAACGTGCTTTTTTGCGAGGGGACGGAGGAGGGCTCGCTGATGAGGAGTCGTTTTGTACCGTCTTTCGCTCAGCGGACTTGGGTGGGGCAGCTTTTTTTTCGATGAGCAGCCGATCTTGTTGAACCCAACCCTCGATGTTGCCCTGTTCAAGCTCGACATCCACGGGGTAGAAAGTGCCTTCTTGTTCTCCGGTGATCCGGAGCAGCGTTCCCTTGGGCAAGATTCCGTGACTCGCGCCCTCGAGACTTGCCTCCTTGAACAGCTCGGAGTCTTGCGTCACCTCCGCGATTACCCCCTTAAGAGGGGCGGCATGGATAGAAAAACCAGTTAAACAGGCAATCGCGAAAAATAGGCGACAAACTCGATGTGCCGCGTGTGTGGGAACATATCGATGATTTGTAGTTGCTCGAAACGAAAACTGTCTCTTAGGCATTGGACATCTTTCGTGAAAGCCACAGGTGAACACGAAACGTAAATCACCGACTTCAAACCCGCGTGCACAAGCGGCGCAATACACCCTTCCGCGCCCGCGCGCGGTGGATCCAACAAAAGTGTATCATACCGATCTCTAAAATCACGTGGGAGGCGACGTACCAGCTTGGAGTCCACGCGAGATTCCACCCAGGCCACTGTGGGAGTCTGTCTCTCACCGAATAGCGCTCGGCCCTGCTCCAAAGCCACTGACGAAGAATCCACTGCAAAGACTTCTCGAACGTGATCCGCATACCCCAGGGTAAAATTCCCATTGCCCGAAAACAGCTCTAGAACCGACTTGGCCCCTGAGCGACAAATCAACTCGGTAACTGCAGAGCGAAGCTTGGCGTTCTGGGCATCATGGACCTGGGCAAAGCCCGCCGCAGCATGGGGTTGGTTTTCTAACCTGTGAACGGAACCATCGGGCTGCAAAGCCAACTCAATTTTCGTTTTTTCCGCGTAGACTGTTCCCTCTGCTCGCAATGCACGCAGGGCTTCGTTGAGTTCGGGGCGTGTCACTGCACAATGATCGATGTCGATAATCTCATGCGAGCCTTTTCGATAAAATCCTAGGCGCTTACCCTTTGCATGGAGCTGAATGCGGTTTCGGTAACCAAACAACGCCTCTGATCCCAACGTGGGCAGAAACTTTTCAGGCAACCATTCGGAACGCGTCAGAACGTGGGAGAGTGTTTTTTCTTTCGCTTGAAGTTGCGCAGAATACTTCCAGTTTTGCCAGTCGCACCCTCCACAAGAGTCGAACACAGGGCACTCGGCAGAAACGCGCTCTTGCGACGGCGCCAGTACTTCGATCAATTCAGCGTCTCGGTACCGCTTTTCCCCCTCGTAGCGTGCTTTTACATGATCTCCGGGAATGGCACCTGGAACAAAGTACAGATTCCCTTGAGCGTCCCGCGCAACGCCTTGCCCCATTAACCCGACTTGTTCAATTTGGAGTTCAATTTCCACGATAAACCTCAATTAACCATTTTGAGAACACGTCCGCCGCGGGCATTTTTAGTCGCCCCTCTTCCTCAGGTGACGGAAAAAAGCGAGCGCCCCAGGTTTCAAGCTGAGCGACGTACTTCGCATAAAGCGGGTGTTTTTGTAACTGTAAATTCATCGTGGGCACACAAACCAACGGTGCCTTGCGCCCCACCTGCCCAGCCACCATAAGAGAAACTGCACTATCAGTAATTCCCAATGCGCATTTCGTTAGGGTGTTTAGTGTCAATGGGGCCAGGACAGCGATGTCGAAAGGCTCCAAATGCTCCACGTCGGCTCCGGGGTCCTGAAGAATGGGCCCTTGTGCCGCCCACTTAAGGCTGAGCTCGGTAATAAACTTCAACGCCGCGGGGGTCGCAAAGACTGTGAGCTGAGCGCCATGCCGACGCAATTCTCTTAAGATCTTAACGGTTTCTACTGCACCAATCCCACCGCAAATCCCAAAGGCAACGCGCACCCCCTGAAGGGCATCACTTTTTATTTCTACTCCAGTATCGTGTATCACTGCTCACTCTTGCCGCAATCAGCGCAAAATCTCAATTCTCTTTGTGGGCACCGCAATCGCTCGATGAATACCTTGTTCCGCCGAACTGCTTATGTTAAGAAAAACGCCACGTTTACGAGGAGGTCGGATGGGAGAGATCGTTTTATACGCGAAGAAGAGTTGCACACAGTGCAAAAAGGCCATCGCCTTCTTAAATAAGAAGGGCGTTCGGTATCAGTTGAAAGATATCGTTCATGAGCCACCCCCACGCAGTTTGCTTGAGAAAGTTATCAAAGCAGAAAATATTTATGCGAGTTTGAA
>JACCDG011067297.1_pt1 | contig 40935 bp, 61 predicted proteins | sample 7442471 | NCBI WGS metagenome assembly JACCDG01 (sample SAMN15323444, study PRJNA562643) | freshwater metagenome | isolation source: river surface water | place: USA:Blue River Watershed | collected 2017-08-17
TACGGAGTTGACACTCCAGAAAAAGGATTCAGAGCAAAGTGTCCTCAAGAAGATCAACGAGGACAAATGGCGTCAGCCTTTACCAAACAGGCTGTGGCACAGGCCCAGCAACGTCAAGTGGTCCTCTACGACTGGGACAAATTCGGTGGTCGTGTATTGGGAGATATTATTCTAAATGGACAGAGCCTACGGGCTATGTTAATAGCCAATGGTTTTGCCCGTGAATACTACGGCGATGCCAAGGGCAGTTGGTGCAATTAAAAGAACACACCTTAGGACCGTTATGTTGACGGTGTGTGCGCGGCTGCTGCGTAAAAGAAAGGACTCGCTACCCAGACTTTTAAAGTGAGCATATATACGAAAAGGACCCTAGGGTCCTTTTCTTTTCTACTTAATATATTGTCCGTTATACGGGTAATTAATTATTTCTTTACGCCAGCATTGACGAAACTGTACATCTTTTCAGCAGTTTCTAAAACTTTGTCAAGTCCTGGAAACTGAGGCATTTCTACAGTGCTAACAATTTGTCCAGTCTTGTCATCACGCTTGGCAGTCATTTCCCAACCTTGAAACTTAACTTGGTATTCGCCTTGGACAAGATCCTTGGCCATTGCTAGAATATCTGTACGGATTTCGTAGCCGTTTTTATTAAACTTTACTTCTGGTAACTTAGGTGTATCAAATGTTGACATTTTATTCTCCTTGTGTGTTAATGTCTGTGTGGGCATTTGCAGCCTTAGCCCTAGCTGCTTTAGTTACTTCCACGGACTGTGGAAATAAAACCTTTGAAATAGAATCTACGCTGTACTTGCTAAGGTCGATGGCATTATTCATCAACATCTTGGCAAATGCTGTTTGAGCCGTGATGTAATCGTTGGCTGCTTTATTCAGTGTGGGATCTTTGAAAACGTGATTGGTAACAATACGTTTTGTGTCTTGAAATGAATCAATAAAAAATGCGGGTGAAAACATAAACTTCTCCTCTGTGTATGTGCTATTATATATCTATTTTATGTATTAAGCAATGATTTATGACTAAACTTGCATGACTTTTTTAGCCGCTTCATAGTTACCCATGCGTGTGAAATAGGTGGCGGCCCTGGCTCTGCCAAAACTTTCGCCAATGCTATAGATAAATTTAAAAAATGACTTCATACGATTCTTCCTTGTGAGTATTTGTGTTCGAACTCTTTGGTATAGTGTTCGACGTCTGCGGCATTTTGTGGATGCCTATTTGAAATGTAGCGATCTAATTCGCTTTGGTAGTGTGCTCTAGGAAACATTTCGGCTAGTCGTTCTAGCATCCTAAGCATTTGCTCTGATAAGTTTTTCATTATATAATCTCCGTGTGTGTTGAAACTCATGGTTTCTACTTAGTATTTAGTATCACTATCATGATCAAAAATAAAAGTTCCAATTAAATTAAGTAAATATAATAGAGAAATACAATGCGTAAAAGCACTAGATCAATATTACAAGAACTCAGTGATTTGGGCGTGTCACGGAACACAGACCAGATGGTAGAATCACGCGGCACTAATTTACTGCAAAGTGCTATAAATCTGCTAACACTGATTCGTGAACACTATGACCCTGAAACGGCCGCAGAACTAGAACGCCGCTTTATTAACAGCATACGGTCCGGCGATCATACTAAATTTACACGCGGTATCAAAAAGATAATTGAATCAAAACAGACCTAATAGGGCAAGTTTTAAAACTTTTGGCTAAATAAAAATACAAGCCCTGTGAGCCGGGGCGTGGCTAAAGAGGAGAAATATTATGCCAGTAAGTTTAGTAAATTCAAAAGCAGTAACAAGTGCTGCTAGTTCTTTCAGTTTTGCACAACGTCAACTACGCTTTTTCAAAATTGCCGTAGAAGATAACGGTAACAACGCAATTGATCTAACCAATGAACTTGGTGCAGACGGCGATGCAGACAACAACATTGGTCTTGTCCAACAAGTAGTACAAGTTCTACAGAACTATGGTACAGTCGAGCACATGCGTGTTGGTAACGCTGACGCAACAGATGGTTTCATCTTTGTTGCATTAGATGTAGGCGGTTCAGCAGAAGAAGACGGTGCTACATGGGTACCACGTCTAGCAGGCGGATCTGCAACAACATTGCCAGCTGCTATTCAAGCAGACGTGCGTGTTCTACGTGCTGGTGGTTACAGCAGCGGTACATTACAAGCACTTGGTACAGCAGGTACTACCGCAGGTAAAGATGCCAACGTTGATGTACGTGGTTCAGACGTTACAGAAACAGGCCTTGTATTAGTAGCCTAATTTAACTTCCTAGGGATGGGAAGGGACCCCGGTTTTTACCGGGGTTTTTTTATGGCTGTTAAATACATGCCATGGAATACAGGCTAGTCACTCTTATAGATATTACTGCCACAGGCCAATATAGGCAAGAAGCAGGTAAAGAAAAAGCACAGAATCAACAGCAGAATTTTGATACAATTCTGCAGACCCTTAACCTTAGGGGTAATACCTATTTTACGGTCAAACCAAAACGTCTTGAGGCTAACGCAAAACAACATGGATTTGCCATGAATAAAACTATGGCTATGTGGCAGTTTGAATGGCACATGGAAATTGATGATATTTTCACAGCCAACGGAGATCCACTATATTGGCTTAAACGTGACTTTAATCATATCCCAATTATACCAAATTTAGATGAAATGATAGTTTTAAAACGACCAATGTTTGTAACTGAGGGTGCAGACACTAACATCATTTTTACTTTGACCGATAAATAATACCATAAGGCACATTATTGTAGGCAAAATTAGGCACATGGCTCAGAGAGCACTTGACTTAATAGGAGAGCCTATATGGCCACGACAGTAGAACGACTTGGTATTGTAGAAACCAAAGTTGAAAATTTGAATGAAAAACTAGACGAAGTAAAAGATGATATAAAGCAGGTACACGACTGTTTAGATCGCACCGGTGAAGAACTTAAAAACCAGTTGAAAGAAATGCATGAAGCATCAGTAGCACAACATTTTGAACTGGCAGGAAAGATATCTGATTTGGAAAAATTTAAACAAAAATGGATGTATACCATTGCAGGCGGTGTGGCTGCTTTAGGCATAATCATCGGTCACTTTGATAAATTACATAAAATATTATAAATGTTATCCGCGGAGTTTGACGAAGGCATAATTGATTCAGCAGTTGTATTTCATGATACACTGAACCCAAGTCTATGGACTGCAAATAGACTAAAGCCTTTAGTTAGGTTGGGCTTGCTGAAGATTGCTAAAGACTTCGTTGATTTCATAGGTGTAGACAATATAGATATAACTGATATAACTATATCAGGTAGCAACGCAGCATTTACCTATACACCCAAAAGCGATCTAGATCTGCATCTGATAGTTCGCATACCAGAATCTAACAAACAGTTATACAAGGAACTGTTTGATGCTAAGAAAAATCAATATAATACCTTGTACAAGTTAACAGTCAAAGATGTAGATGTAGAACTATATGTGCAAGATGCTACAGACACGCATCATAGTGCTGGAATCTATAGCGTAAAAAATGATCGTTGGGTCAGTGAACCTAAACGTGTAAAAGTACGTATCAGCGATCAGGATGTACAAGAAAAAGTTAATAATTACATAGGTAAAATCAAGAACGCCCTTAACAGTGAAGACCTTGGATTCATAGGTCAAGTGCAAGAAGCCATTAAAAAGTTAAGACAATCAGGGCTAGATAGAGAAGGCGAATTTAGCATAGAGAATATTGCCTACAAGGTGTTACGTGCCAAAGGTTGGTTAGAGCGCCTAAGACAGCATAAGTATACAGTGCAGAGTGAAATCCTGTCTGTGGAGAACATGAAATGAAAATCAAAGACGTAATATTAGAAAAGGCACCGCCAGAGGCCAAGTACAAACGCATGGCCAAACATATTAAAGCTGGCTACAAAGGCAGTGGCTTAGACAAGGACGAAATTGCACAGCGAGCATTTGGTGCTACATGGAAAGCACATAAAAAAGAAAAAGGTGTTGCGGAACAGCAAGGCAGTAATTATACCAAAGACGAATTAGTAGCCATACTAAGCGGCCAAAAAACTCAAGCGCAAGTTGATGCAGAACGCAAATCAAAACCAACTCAGTCTGGTACACAAACTCCGCAGCAGCAAGGTTCAGGTAAATCTCAAACTCCTGCTAGAGAAGCAACAGGCGATAAAATGGGACAAGTAACTTCTGTAACCCCTGCAGGTGATGTTAAGATTAAAACACCTACTGGTACTGAAATTACTACTAAGAAAGATGCACTGTTGCCCGGAGCGCAACCAGGTACAGTACAGATGAAACCAGATGCTGCTGACGATGCACTCAAACCGGGCACACAAGTGGTCAGTTCAGAAGACATGAATGATGATGCTGAATTAGACAGAATTAAAGAACTTGCTGGCACTGCACAATCAGACGCAGGCGTTGATTTATCTATGGATTACATGCGCAAAGAAATCCAAGATGCTGGAGATTTATCCCCTGAAGAAAAAGCAGAAGTAGAAAAAAACATCGTGGTGAAACCTAATGGTCAAGTAGATGTCATGGCCACTTTTAGCAAGATGCGTGGAACCATGTTATATTCAATGGATGAAATCTTAGAATTGTTCATTAACATGGGCAAAGAAATCCAACAGGCAATGTCTAGTTCAGATTTTAAAACTGCATATACACCAGAACAACAAAAAGGCGCCGCTGAATTTGTAGCAATGATTCCACAACTGGAAAAGCAACGTCAAGAATTAACTCAAAGCGCCAGTAAAGATGATGCAGAACTAAACAAATTGTCTGCACAACAGGGTGACTTTCCATCTATGGAAGAAGATCAAGCCGCAGATAATGTAACCAGTCCTATATCAGGTGCTGAAGACCATGACGAAATAACCAAACTAATGGTACAGCGCATACGTAAACTTGCGGGTCTATGATACTAACACCAGAACTACAGAAAAAAATTGAGCAAGAGTTGCTCAATGAATTACCTATAAGGGTTAAAGATAGCACCCTTGAATATAATCATTTTTTAATCATGCAAGATAAGGATGGATATTGGTGTTTGTACAACAATATCAACGGACTTGATTTCATACAGAGATTTTATCTTAGATCCTGTGCCGTTATGGCTGCTAGATTATATGAAAAAGTAAAGATGCAAGATTTTGTCACAGTAAAAGGATTAGATACCAGTTACTGTAATTTTAGCAATGACATTGTGACATTTAGACATCTCATAAAGAAAACTAACGACGATGTTAAAAAAGATAATTATTACTTTAGATTAGAGGAGTGTATCCTTAAGTCTAAAGAATTGAAGCGTCAAATTGAAAACCTATATCGTACAATATTTCGATAAATAAAACTATAATCTTTAGGATCTTAACATGCAGGTCAGTGAATTTACCAAACCAATCAGCAGCGATGTGTTAAATGAAAACATGCAGAAACTTTTTGGCGTAAAACTTAATTTAGAAACTTTTAGCCTAAGCCAATTAGAGGACGCACGTAATAGACTGCGTACTCAAATGAGTGTCATTGAAAACAACGAAACTTATGACAACATTCTAGAATCAGGCGCATATCATAAAACACGTACTTTACTCGATGTAATCAATCAAGCCATAGCAGAAAGAAGTGAATTAGAAGAAGTTATTGAAGCAGAAGACAAAAGTAAAGATAAAAAGAAAGACCTAAAGAAAACTATGAAACGACATGCTGCAATGGAAAGTGTTACTGACGAATGGCGCAAGGTTGCATCATGGAGATTAAAACAACGTCAAGAAACTGCTAGAGACCTCATTGATGAATTAGTAGTTCGTTATAGTCTAGAAGAAGACCAGGCACAGTATGTAGTGGCAAGATTATTAGCCGAGATGACAGGCAATACCAAGGCCCAACGTGTACTCAAAGAAGGCGAAGAAGAACGTGCAGAGTTAATCATGGCTAGTAAGGACATGGTTGACAAAGTTACAGGCTGGTTAGAAGACACCGCTAGTATGCAAGCAGAAAACATGCTAGAATTGCTAGACTCTATAAGAGACGAAATGGGCAGCGACACAAGTGAAAAATTTGCAGGCATTGTAAAACCAGCACTTGCAGAAATTTACACAGCATTAGAAAAAAATAGACAGGCTTTATCAGGCGCTGTGGGTATTCTAACAGGTCAAGAAGTTGAACCAGGTATTGGTGCTGAAATGGGACCACCTGAGACTCCAGAGGTTGAAGCACCAGCAGAGGCTCCACCCGCTCCAGGCGGCGAAGCAGGCAGAGAACAAAGAGAAAGCGTAGAACGTAGCAGACGTTTAGGCATGATTTTAAGTTCAAAAAAAAAGTAACTGAAGCAACCGATGATATCTTAGATATCATCGGATCACTTGAAGCAATTCAACGTCAAGCAGATGCCCAAGGCCAAGCAGCCGTTTATAACTGGGCAGAAAATACATTTGCAGATTTCACAGGACTTACACTAGAGACACTCAAACGTCTTTGGGATAGTCCCCACGGTGAAACTCTAAAACAATACATCAAACGATTTGACGACGACAAGGTTGAAATCAAAACTAAGAAACAGGGCGCATCTACCAGCGGTGCAGCCGGCCAGACCAAAGTAAGTCAAATGGCTAAATCCGCAACGGCAAGACGACAGGGTTGACATTACTATATACAATATAGTATAATCAACCTATGTCATTATTAATTCAAAAATACAACTATAAATCACTGTCACGAGACGATTCAACTGGTACAAGACTGTATGCTACTCCAGAAGGTAGCAAGGTACCTAGTGTTACAACTGTTCTAGACAAAACCAAACCACAAGAAGCCAGAGAAGCACTGGCACGTTGGAAAGCCAGCGTGGGCGAGGAAAAGGCACGCCAGATTACCACAGAAGCAGCCAGTCGTGGTACTAGAATGCATACCTATTTGGAAAAACATATCAAAGGCGAAATTCTGCCCGATACTGTAACAAATCCATATGCACAACAAAGTTTAGAAATGGCTCGCAAGGTCATTGCCAGTGGGTTCACTGCTATCAATGAAGTATGGGGTTCTGAAGTACCCTTGTACTTTCCAGATTTATATGCGGGAACTACTGATTGTGTTGGCATGCATGCCGGTGAAGAAAGTATTTTAGACTTCAAGCAGACAAACAAGCCTAAAAAACTAGAATGGATTGACGATTATTTCTTACAGTTGACAGCCTACGCTCTAGCACACAATGAAGTGCATGGCACTAACATACGCAAGGGTGTTATTCTAATGTGCGTTAAACCACCTGAAATTAGCCCAGGCGTTTGGGGCGATCCGCAATATCAGGAATTTATCCTAGAACCCAAAGACTTTGATTACTGGACAGAACGTTGGTGTGACAGGGTACAAGAATACTACAATAGATACGGATAAATATCACATATAGGGTGATACTATGGCCGTAGTGCAAATTAGCAGAATACAAATACGCAGAGGACAAAAGAATCAAGGTTCTGGACTGCCTCAATTAGCCAGCGGTGAATTGGCTTGGGCAATAGATTCGCAAGAACTATTTGTTGGTAATGGTGCAGTTTCTGAAGGTGCACCTTATGTTGGCAATACCAAAGTTTTAACAGAGCACGATAATCTATTAGATCTAATTAATCAATATATCTACAAGGATTTTGTAGGTAGTAGTGTGCAAACTGGTAGTGATCCAAATTTCCCTATAGAACGAAGTGTTCAAGAAAGATTAGATGAAAGAGTCAGCGTTTTAGCATTTGGTGCTATTGGTGATGGATCAACCGATAATACCGCTGCTCTACAAAGAGCCATTGATCAACTATTCCTAAATCCTGCAACTATCACTGGCGCTGATAGTAGAGTAATTCTAGAAGTACCTGCCGGTACTTATAATCTCAGCAGTCCACTATACATTCCTAGTTATTGTAATATTGTAGGTGCCGGTTTAGGTAAAACTATTTTTAGGCATTTGCATTCAGAAAGCGCATTTATTTTCGTCAATGATACTAGCACTATAGGATCTTATAGTAGTAGTCTTAGTGCCGCTACAGTGACTTATAACAATCAGGCTAAATTTATTAGATTAGAAGGATTCAGTATTCGTAGCAGTGTTGCCACTGAAACCATGATGTTGTTCAATGCTGTTCGTGACAGCAGATTTGTTGATATTGAATTAGACGGAACTTGGGTTAGTTTAAGTGGTAGTAACACCGATAGTGTAGGTATTAAATTACAGTCGGTTAGTGACCTTGTTACTTGCGAAAGACTATACTTTTCACAATTTAAAATTAGTGGCCTAAGTTATGGAGTATTCAGTAAACATGACATCAACAGATGTGTATGGGATAAATGTGAATTTGATACATTATATAGAGGTGTAAGTTTTGGGCAAGGCACAGACTTGTTTAGCAGCGGTCAATTATTTGGACCTAGACAGTGTATAGTCAACGACAGTAGGTTTACTAATATTGATCGAGAAGGTTACATTATTACAACGGGTACTGGCAACCTTAGCAGATCAAATCAATTTAAAAATGTAGGCAATGATGGCTCAACTAACTTGAATGCAATAACCAGTCATGTCAAGTTTAGTAGTAAAGGTAATTCTACTCAAAGTGATTGGTTTGATCGTGCAGATGATTTAAGTGAAACTAATTTTACTAAAAAATATTTTACTGCACTAGAGGGTTTTATCAATCATCAAAGCAGTTTTATTAGATCAGTTAATGTCACACAGCAAGGGTCGCAAACCACTCTGTTTAGATTACCCTACTATGCCAGTGCCGGGTATGAAGTACGATACGTATACCAAAGTTACAGCAATGGTTCCAGCCAACAGATTATGAAAAAAGGCACACTACACATTGCTGTTGATGCTATCAATGGTAATCTGCAGGTAGTAGATGAATTTGATCACACTGGTTCGGCAGGAACTGAATATGCTTTCCAACTGTTTGCTTCGTTAGTGAATACCGATGGCATTGGCGGCGTTGATACCATCGTGGTTTATTACACCAATAGCACAGTATCTGACAACGGCCGGTTCAATTTTACCTATACGGTTACTTCTTGATCTGTCATTTCGCTTGCATAATATAAACTTGCGATATTATAATAATTGGCGATATGATATGATCTCCTGTTCACACAGAAAAAATACTAAGTCTTTGTTTTTGAATAGTTTTTTGGAGGGAGATGAAACTTACAGGCACAATGTCGCACCGGTAAATAAATTCCTTATTAACATTAAACTATGAGCGCAATTACAGTAATAAAAAGAAACGGAAACAAAGAACCACTTCATATTGAAAAGTGGCAGGCGCAAGTGGCAAAAATCTGTCAAGGTATTGCAGATGTTAGCCAGTCAATGGTTGAAATCAAAGCACAACCACATTTCTATGACGGTATCACTACCAGAGAAATTGACGAAATTACACTACGAGCAGTAGTTGACCTTATCGACGTAGAGGCCAACCCAGATATTGGACACACTAATTACCAATATGTTGCAGGTAAACAGCGCATCAGTATGCTACGCAAAGATGTCTATGGTGATTATACACCTCCTCCATTATACGAAATTGTCAAACGCAATGTGTCAATTGGTTTATACACTCCAGAGTTATTGGAGTGGTACACACCAGACGACTGGAAACGTATGGATGACTTGTTAGATCACAGCAAAGACGAAGAATATAGTTACGCTGCCATCGAACAACTAATTGAGAAATATCTTGTCAGAAATCGATCTACAAAGGAAATATATGAAACACCGCAAGTGAGATACATGATTGCAGCCGCTACTGTGTTTCACAAAGAAGAACCTAACACGGCTAGGATGCGTTATATAAAGGAGTACTATGTTGCAGCAAGTGATGGATTGTTTACCTTGGCTACTCCCGTGCTTGCTGGTCTTGGTACTCCTACTAAGCAGTTTAGCAGTTGTGTTCTCATTCGTTCGGACGATGATCTAGACAGTATATTTGCATCAGGCGAAATGATGGCCAAATATGCAAGTAAGAGAGCAGGCATTGGACTTGAGATTGGACGCCTACGCCCGTTGGGATCCCCTATTAGGGGAGGTGAAATAATGCACACCGGCATGATTCCCTTCTTAAAGAAATGGTTTGGTGACCTGCGTTCATGCTCACAAGGAGGTATCCGTAATGCAAGTGCTACTGTATTCTATCCTATTTGGCATCATCAGTTTGATGATCTTATTGTACTTAAAAACAATCAAGGAACCGAAGAAACCCGAGTCCGTCATATGGATTATGGGGTTGTGCTTAGTGCTTTCTTCTGGAGAAGATTCCGAAACAAAGAAAATATAACTTTCTTTGATCCTAATGAAGTGCCTGACCTATACGAAGCGTTTTATAGAGACACAGAATTGTTTGAACAACTCTATGTTAAATACGAATGTCAAGCAGGTCTACGAAAAAAGACTATTAGTGCTGAAGAAGTTTTTAAAAGTGGTATACTAAAGGAGCGTACTGATACCGGTCGTATCTACTTAGTGTTCATCGACAATGTCATGAACCAGGGACCTTTTGATCCCGAGTATCATACTATCTATCAGTCAAACTTATGCTGTGAAATACTTTTACCTACTGTACCTTTTAAGCGTCTCGATGATACTAACGGTCGTATCGCTTTATGTACTCTTGGATCGATCAACTGGGGAGCATTCCGCAATCCCGAGGATATGCGTCGCGCTTGTCGTATTCTTCAGCGCAGCCTGTGTAACATACTTGACTATCAAGACTTCCTAAGTATTCAAAGTAAATTAAGTAATGATGAAATACAACCATTAGGCATTGGTGTAACCAACCTAGCCTATTGGCATGCAAAGAGAGGAATGCAATATGGAGAAAAAGACGCTTTGGCAGAAGTTAAAACTTGGATGGAACACCAAGCATTTTATCTCACAGAAGCCACAGTCGAACTTGCCAAAGAAAGAGGCAAGTGTAAAGACTCAGACAAAACTTGGTATGGTAGATGCGTCTTTCCTTGGGAACGGCGTGCCCCCGGCGTAAATGAATTAACTGACTTTACTCCTGAATTAGATTGGGAATCGTTGAGAAAGGACATGAAACAGTATGGGGTTCGCAATGCCACTCTAACTGCCATAGCACCAGTTGAATCGAGCAGTGTGGTAATCAACAGTACTAATGGTATTGAAATGCCTATGAGTTTGATCAGTGTAAAAGAAAGTAAGGCAGGCGCCTTTACACAGGTAGTTCCTGAGTATCATAAATTGAAAAACAAATATCAATTGATGTGGGAACAAAAAGACTGCGTTGGCTATATTAAAACTGCTGCCGTGTTAGCCGCTTATGTTGATCAAAGTATTAGTACAAATACTTTTTACAATCCTGCACATTTTCCAAATAGAAAAGTACCCACTACATTAATTGCAGCCAACTTGATGCAGGCGCATAAGTGGGGCATAAAAACATTTTACTATAGCCTTATCAATAAACAAGGTGCTAGAGTGCAAGAAGACAAACCACAAATTAATGGTTATCATGGTGTACAAATTAACGGCCATGAAATAGAATTAGAAGAAGACTGCGAAGCATGTAAATTATGAGCAAATTACAATACAACCTAAACACAAAGACAGACTACTTACAACGCAAAATGTTTTTGGACCCAGCAGGTCCGGTAACCATTCAACGATTTGAAGAAGTTAAGTATAACAAAATTTCAGACTTTGAAAAGACTGCTAGAGGATTCTTTTGGGTACCAGAAGAAATCAGTCTTACCAAAGATGCACAAGATTTTAAGGAAGCCAGTGATGCAGTTAAACATATCTTTACTAGCAACCTGTTGCGTCAAACTGCTTTGGACAGTATCCAAGGTCGCGGCCCAAGTCAGATCTTTACTCCGGTCGTAAGTCTACCTGAACTAGAAGCATTAGTGTATAACTGGACGTTCTTTGAAACAAACATTCACAGTCGTAGCTACAGTCACATCATCCGTAACATCTACAACGTACCTAAAGAAGTGTTTAACACTATCCATGACACTAAAGAGATTGTGGACATGGCATCAAGTGTTGGCAAATACTATGACCAGTTACATCAAATTAACTGTGCTATAGAATGCAACGGAGACATCAAAGAAGAAGATCATATACAAGCAATATGGCTAGCACTCAACGCAAGTTATGCATTAGAAGCCTTCCGCTTCATGGTATCATTTGCTACAAGTCTTGCCATGGTAGAAAACAAGATTTTTATTGGCAATGGTAACATTATCAGCCTAATCCTACAAGATGAACTGCTACACAAAGGTTGGACCGCTTGGTTAATTAATCAGGTAGTCAAAGAAGATACACGCTTTGCTAAGGCCAAACAAGAATGTGAAGCAGAAGTTTATCAACTATACATGGATGTGATCCGTGAAGAAAAGCAGTGGGCAGATTATCTATTCCAGAAAGGTCCAGTTATTGGGTTGAATGCCAATATCCTAAAAGATTTTGTAGATTATACAGCGGCCACTGCCCTAAAAGAGATAGGACTGAAATACAATCATCCAGCCCCAAAAACAACTCCTATTCCGTGGTTCAACAAGCACAGTGACACTAGCAAGAAACAAACTGCACTGCAAGAGAACGAATCAACTAACTATGTTATAGGGGTAATGAGTGATCAATTAGATTACGATGCACTACCAAGTTTGTGAGGATAATATGGCAAAAGTACATACAGAAGTAATTGTAGTAAAAATGAGTAAGTTGGTCAAAGACAGTGATAACCGCACAGTATTGGCTAGCGATGAAGTGAAAACTAGTATTGAAGCAATTGTTCAAGAACTAGTTGGTGATCAAATTGTTATTGAAATAGATGAAGGAACATGAAATGAAAGTTGTAGTTTGGAGCAAGTATAATTGTCCGTATTGCGATCAGGCCAAGGCTTTGTTAAAGTCAAAAAACATTGCATTTGAAGAACGAAAGATTGGCGATGGTTGGACCAAAGAAGAATTATTAGAACATATACCATCAGCAAGAACAGTGCCACAGATTGTAATTAATGGGGATATTATAGGTGGATTTAACGATTTGAAAAAATTGCTTGAACGAGACAATGTTGGTTACGGAGACGGGAGACTTTGATGTTATTTGAAAAATCAAAATATAGTGCAGGAGACATTATCAGTTTAAAATTGATCAGCGGAGAAGAAGTCATTGGCAAATATGTCAACGAAGACATGGCTGAAATGACTCTTAGCAAACCTCTGATGTTAGCCATGACCAGTAAAGGTCCTGCAATGACTCCTGTGTTTATGACAGTTGATCCTGACAAAGAATTTTCTTTTGTCAAACAGGCTATTATGGCCAAAGGGTTTACTGTTAAAGAAATAGCAGATCAATATACCTATCAGACTACAGGTATCCAACCGGTTAGTGCTGGCAGCGTTTTTACAGGATAATAATTATGTCAGTTACACAACAATTTACTTGGACAGGATTATCTAGTGTTTCTGGTCCAGGCATCACAGGAAGTTCTTCTTCTTATGGTTTAACACATGTACACTATGATGATGAATATTTAACAATACTAACAACTCTAAACTCATATCTTGCAGAGTTAGTAACAATCACTAACGATATGAAAAACGATATTCAAAGATTACGAGAAAGAGGTGAAAATATTAGTTTAGGTATTTGCACGGTTGGAGTTACTGACATTAATAGTTTAGATCGTGCAGTGGTAGTTAACGGATTGAAAAAAGCCGGCTTGGTAGATGCAGTTAGACAAGAAATGAACAATCCAACCCCAATGCCGCAGTGAGACACAATTATGCCTACTACAAATAATTTTGAACATATCAGTTTAACTGCCATATTGACGTCAATAACTAATAATATTAATAGTATAAAAAATAATATGGCTACCATAAGAACTGATATTAGAACGTTGAAGTTACGTGGTGATAATGAAAATTTGGGCATTGCTACCACTGAAGTGCTCAGTGATAATAGTGTACAACGTGCGGTGACCATGATAGGAGTCAAAGGTAACAATGCCATTGCTGAAGTCAGTGCAGAAATGAATAATCCTACTCCTTTACCATAATGCCAAAAGTAGCCAGAGTTGGTGATATTGACAATGACGGACCTGACACATTAAGCACAGGAAGTCCCGACGTGTTTACTAATAATCGCAAGACGGTAAGGGTAGGCGACATTGACAATGATGGCCCTGATACAGTATCAACCGGATCACCTGACGTATTTGCCAACAACAAAAAAGTAGCCAGAGTGGGAGATATTGACAATGATGGCCCGGATACAATATCTACAGGGTCACCTAACGTATTTGCCAACGGTTAATGTCAGGTTGACATTCCTGCAAGCTTTTCACTATAATAAACAATGAATATTTATCTTGATATGGATGATGTAGTTGCCGATTGGATGGGCTATGCAAAGGCTTATCTTAAAATGGAATGGCAACCAGGAGAAATGGTTCCAGAAAAAGACTGGCGACGTCTTAAGGACGATCAACGGATGTATAGAAACCTACCATTAAAAGAAGGTGCAGTTGAATTAGTCAATTGGTGTAGAGCATATAAATCTAAATCTGGATGCGGTTTATATTTTTTAACCGCAGTGCCGCATAACAATGATGTACCTTGGAGTTTCTATGACAAGGTCCTTTGGGCGCAGGATTATTTTCCAGACATTCCGGTTTTCTTTGGGCCCTACAGTTATGATAAATGGCATCGATGTGATGTTAATGACATTTTGATTGATGATAGACGAAGTAATAATGAAGAATGGATTGCCGCTGGTGGTAGAGCACATTTATATCGAGAATGGCCCGAATGTAAACGTTGGTTAGAACAGGAACTAGGAGCACTATGAGAATTGCGGTCATAGGCGCCGGTGTTGCCGGCCTTACAGCAGCCTATTATCTGGCAAAAAGCGGACACGAAATACATGTTTACGAAAAAGAAAAGGCCCCGGCAGAGAAATGCAGTTATGCTAACGGCGGACAAATTTCAGTAAGTAACAGTGAAGTATGGACAACTTGGTCAAATGTATGGAAAGGGATGAAATGGTTGTTAAAGAAAGATGCACCGTTATTGATTCGTCCAGACTTAGACATAGACAAAGCCATATGGTTAGCAAAATTCTTGTACCACACTGCCAACAACGATTATTCTCGCAACACTATAGAAACAATACGCATGGGTTTAGAGAGTCGCCGTGCTCTTAAAGAACTTACTGACGAAGAAGGTATCGAATACGATCAACAATATAAAGGCATACTGCATTTTTATAAAAACAATCAGTATTATAAACATGCTCAACTCGTACAAGACATGTATCAAAGTAACGGATGCGAGTGGGATTTAATTAAACCAGATCAAATAAGCAATATAGATCCTTCCTTGTCTGATATTACAGGCATAGTTGGCGCTGTATTCACAAAAAGTGATTGGACCGGTGACATCAATAAATTTTGTAATCAACTAGCATCTGTTTTGAAAAACAAGTACGGAGTTCAATTTCATCACAACTATGAAAAATTATTTGTAAACGATACTGTATTTGATAAAACAGTAATAGCAGCAGGAGTTGATAGTCCTAAGTTGGCTGCATCTATTGGGGACCATTTATCAATATATCCTGTCAAGGGATACAGTATCACAATAACCACACAATCTAACCAAAATTTACCTAAGACAAGTCTATTAGATGACGAAGCCAAAATTGTAACTAGCACATTGGGTAATCGATTCAGAGTTGCCGGTACAGCCGAGTTGGCGGGACATAACTATACTATACGTAAAGATAGAATAGAACCATTAGCCCGTTGGGTTAACAAGAACTTTCCTAGTATAGATGCTAGTCAATACGAAGAATGGGCTTGCCTAAGACCAATGACGCCAAATATGATGCCTATCATTGGCCCTAGTAAGATTAGGCCAGATGTATATTATCATACAGGACATGGACATCTTGGTTGGACACTATCAGCAGGTACTGCTAGGAAACTAGCCGCTCAAATTAACGAAAGGAAATAAAATGAGTAACAGATTTTCAGATTTCACAAAAATTGTAGAAGCCATGGAAGGCGACTTCGAAAAATTCTACGATAAGGAAGTTGGCGCTGCCGGAACTCGTGTACGTAAGCATTTGCAAGAACTTGCCAAACTGTGCAAAGAAGTTCGTAACGATGTAACCGCAGTTAAAAACTCACGAAAAGAAGCAAAATAATCGGGTAAATATTAATACACTCTAACAAGGAGGTGTATTATGTTAGACATTTTATTTTGGATTGCAGTTGGTGCATTTGTTGGCTGGCACTTTCCTGAACCATTCTGGGCTAAAGCAGTTAAGGCAAAAGTAATTGCTCTCTTTAGTAAACCCAAAGAATGATCAAGGCGTTATATTAATATAAGGAGAAGTTTATGAAAACTTTATTAGCAGTCTTAGCCCTTACATTAAGCACAACAGCGTTTGCTCAACATGGGCATCACGGTCCTCGCCACTTTGGGCATCATCATAGGCACTGGCATCACAATCATAGTTGGGTCGTTCCGGCCATTATTGGCGGTGCTGTAGTTTATGCAGCCACTCGTCCTGATCCTGTTGTTGTTCAACAACCAACTATAGTATTGCAGCCAAATCAGATTGTCATCGATGGCGTTGTATATACAAAGCAGATTATGATTATCAACGGTGTTCAAACTGAAGTACTGGTAAAGGTGAGTTAATGGCTAAATTTCGTGCGCATCACAAACGTTCTATTAGAGCAACAGCAAGGCGAACACTTAGGAAGAAAAGGTAATGGCCTATTCTCAACAAGTAATTGATCATTATGAGAATCCAAGAAATGTTGGCTCTTTTGATAGGACTGACGATGCCGTTGGTACTGGCATGGTTGGTGCACCTGCTTGTGGCGATGTTATGAAATTACAGATAAAGGTGGATGATGCTACAGGTATTATTACAGACGCTCGCTTTAAGACGTATGGGTGCGGATCGGCAATCGCAAGTTCAAGCCTTGTCACAGAATGGGTCAAAGGAAAAACTCTTGACCAAGCCGCAACCATCCGTAACACCCAAATCGCAGAAGAACTAGCATTGCCTCCAGTGAAGATACATTGTTCAATACTGGCAGAAGATGCTATCAAGGCTGCGGTTGAGGATTATAAGAAGAAACATGATCTCACTGACTGAGGTAGCAGCAGAAAAAATTAGATCTCAACTTCAACGCAGAGGCAAGGGCCTTGGTATCCGGATAGGTGTGAAGACTACAGGATGCTCGGGACTTGCCTATGTTCTTGAATATGTGGATAAAATATTTGAAGGCGATCATATCTTTGCATCAAATGGTGTACATATCTATGTTGATGCAAAGAGCATGGCCTACATTACCGGATTAGAAATGGATTGGGTACGCAACGGTCTCAATGAGGGGTTTGAATTTCGTAACCCAAATGAACGAGATCGATGTGGGTGTGGTGAAAGTTTTAGAGTATGACAAAGTATTGGTCTAGAGATGATACCAAACATTGGATATCACAATTGGAAAACAGAATAGAAGATATAGATTATTATCTAAATCGCACAGTAGAATGGTGCGAAAACAATGGAGTATGGGACAACGAAAAAGTGTTTGCACTCACGTTCGTGACCGTATTGTGGGTAGCCAATATGCGAATGGAACCAGTGTCAAGACAAGAAATTTATGAAATGTTAGGTATAGAACAACCGCAAGACATTGAAGATTGTGTGGTTGAGTTAGGCGATAAATTGGGCTGTCTTGATTGGGAAGAGATGTTAGAATTGGTTAATAACACGCTCTAATCACTAGACAAAACCAAAATTTTACTATATAATTAGATATCCAACGACGATTGGATAGTGTAAATCTTTATTTGAGGAAACAATGAGTATACAACAACAACTTTTTGAACTGTGTCACAAAAGTTTCAAAGTTCCAATGGAACAAATTACTTTGTCTGCGTCTTTTGAGGATGACTTAGGTCTTGATAGTTTGGATCTAGTTGAATTTGCATTGTCTGTAGAAGACGAATTCAAAATCAATGTGCCAGATAAGGAAATCAGCAATATTAGAACGATTGGCGACGTTGTTAAACTAATTGAAAAACATCAATAATTATGACCATGCACTTAGAAGGCCCTTGGCTATCAACTACAGGCAAACGTAAAGGCAAAGTAAAATTTAGAAATGCTGAAGAAGCAAGAAAGGCTAGAGATTTGGACGAAAGTTGGAAAGCATTACAGAAGAAGTGGGGTATCGAGGCAGAGGATCGTAAACGTAAGAGGGCAATGTCTGCTCCAGTTATACTGCCCACACAGAAACAGCCGTTTCGTAGAGATACTGGACCACATATTCCTAGCCTAAATGGTGGCAAAGATATGGCTCCAGCATTAAAAGCACCTGACAAGATTTATACAGGTACTAAAATTATTGGTATTGGTACTATGCATAAAAGCAACGCCGTACCAATTTTCAGTGACGATGAAGCAAAGGATGTCGCAAGTATGCGGCGTTAACGGTAGAAATACCTATCCAGCGTAAAGGAGATAAAAATGATACGCATCATTAAACTACTGTTAGTGGTTATTGGTCTAGCCCTAGTGGCATGGATCGGCCACAAAGCAGTAAAATATAAGTTGGACCCGGATAAACAGATTGTGATGACCTCCAATGCTGTTACCGCAGAAGTAAGAAACAAGCAATTAGAATGCCTTGCTAGAAACATTTATTACGAAGCAGGCGGCGAACCATTTGAAGGAAAAGTAGCAGTAGCACAAGTAACTATTAACAGAGCCAACAGTGGCAAATTTCCCTCAGACATCTGTAGAGTGATTTATCAAAAGAATGTAATTTATGATAAAGTGGTTTGTCAATTTAGTTGGTACTGCGAAAGCCCAAGTGGATTGAAACCAAAAAATTCCGCAGTGTATAAAGAAGCAGAAATTGTGGCTAGGCAAGTTCTACTAGAGGGTTTTAGGTTACCTAGTCTAAAAGAAGCCCTTTATTTTCATGCCAAGCATATTAACCCAAAATGGGATAAAGAACGTGTGGCAACGATTGGTGGACATATTTTTTATAAATGAGGATGAACATGCAAGTAAATCTTAGAGAATTGGTCAGTATTAAGAAAATGATGGACAGTATCAAAGAGAATATTGGACACCTAAGCGCCGAAACGTTAGGCTGGATTGCAGTGATTCTTGTGCATTTGGCTACTATTCCCACTTTGGTTGCTGTATTGACTGGACTGACTGAAAAACTACCGCCAGTTGATATTGTTGTTCTAATGTGGTTAGGTTTGTTTATGTTTTTTATTCGCAGTGTGATTAGCAAAGACTTACTTAACATCATTACAATTGGATTTGGTTTCTTTGTTCAGGCAATCTTGATGGCTCTTATTATCTTCAAATAACCAAACAGGTTGACTCTTAACAGCCTCTACGTTACAATTTTAACGTAGAGGTTTTTTATTCACTACTGAGAGAGGCACACATGTCAAAAATTTTTATAGGCTTTATATTAGGGCTAGTTGTAGCCGCTGTTGGATTTGGCGGTATAGCCAGAATGCTAGACAAAGGCGTAGAAACAATTAAAACACAGTCACAGGAGATGGCAAAATGAAGAAACTGGTATTAGCAATTGCAGTGGCCGCCATGGCCGGCTGCTCGTCAATGAAAACTGTAGAAGAACGCAAATCGTTTGCAGTTCCGGATTGGTATCAGGACTGTCAACAGAGTTCAATTAAAGGATGGTTCTGGTGGAAGAAAGAATTTGCCAATGCCTGCGGTGGCGGTGAAAGTGCCTATGCACAAGCCGCCGAAGAACAGATGTATGCCATCGCTATGAACAACTTTGCCAAACGTATTAACAGCGAAGTTAACTCAGAAACTGAAATTAAGTTTATTAACGATAAGAAAACTACTCACACTAGGATTTCTTATGTGGTCAGAGATACCACTATTCGTGAACATCTGCGCACCGAAACTGCTCATTTTACCATGCAGGGCAAACACTATACTTTTGTACGTTTAGAAATGCCCAAGGCAGTGTTTGATCAACTTATTGCCGAAGCAAAAGCAGCCAAGGCTCAGAGATAATGCATCCTTATAGGGTAAAAAGTTATCTTTGGGTAGTGATCATAATATTGTTTGTGATCACTGTTTTGATATCCGGGTGCAGTTCGAGCCCTAAAACTCAAATGAGTCAATTTTGCCACACTAGTCAAACCATTGTAACACGTAATGGTGAACGAGTTGACAGTAAAACTGAACTAAAATGTTCAGACGATCCTGTAGAACGAATGATGGAAAAACGTGCAGGTGTGGCACAAAATTGTGGCGAATTTATTCAGCGGTATAATCTAGGCGGGAGGATAGTCAATGAACGTGCAATCAGTTGTCAAAGGCTTGACGGCAGTTGGTTTGTGTTGCCTGTTGTTAGGTAAAGCCAACGCCCAAACGTGGGAAAAAAGTAATCCATTAATTTATATTGATTCTTTACCTACATTTGTGTACAGTGTGATTTTACATTTTCAAAATAGGCTAGACCCGCAGACAATTAAATCACATAGATTAGCCTTTTGGCACGCTGTAAATCATGTAGAAACCGGCAATTTTACCCGCTGGGATGACCAATATAGCATAGGTGTAGTTAGAATAACTGCTACCTACAAAGTCAGTGACGGTCACTGTAGATTTGTTGAAAGTAATATTTTACACAACAATAAAAACTATAGTTTTGAGGACTTTTTGTGCTGGAGTGAAACCACTAAGTCTTGGACTCTGCGGAATAAATATTAGAACAGATAAGGGAATTGAGCTATGGCCTCAGGATTTCAAAATACACAAGATCAACTATCACCTAATTTTTATAGGGTAACACTAGATGCCAGTGGTTACAGCACTACGGCTGCAAACACTGATGCAGGGGGTGTTGAAGTTGACGATTTCAATGCATTTACCACATTGCCCACAACACTAAACAACAGTCGTCGTAGAGCACGAGGTAATATTCGTTGGTTGGCTATTCTAGAAGAATTAAGCCGTTTTAATCAACCAATGATTTTAGATGTAACTAGCCTTGAAGCAGGCCCAAGTACTCTAGATGAATCAGATGACGTTACTACCAGTTTAAGTTTTACTGTTGGTTACACACAAGAAGAATATGTTCTAGGCGGTTGGCAAAAAATTATTGGTGCCGGCACATTCAGTGACGGTGTTACCAGTTTAACTACCAGCACATTTGAATCATTGAGTGCATCTAATTTAGCCACTGCTATACAAAATTGCATCAAAGAAGCAATTACAAGAGGAATTACCAGAGGCGGTGCCAGTGGATATTCACGTTCATATCGCACCATGGATCCAACCGGAAACGACCAGCAACTACAAGAAAGCCTCACAATCACCCAACCAGATACGCCTGCCAACGTATGGGCTGATTTGACAGTGACCATTGAGGCTAACATGACACAGGTTGCCTAATACGAATAGATGATTCTAGCAATACTACTATTGGCCACCGGCCTGATTATTTCAGCGGTGGCCATTTATTATTCAGTAATTGGTTTGGCGGCCATTTTTGCCGCCGCCACTATACCTATCTACATCATGGGCGGAAGCCTTGAAGTAGCCAAATTAGTATGTGCTAGTTGGTTAAAAGCAAACTGGGATCGTGCGCCCAAGTTTATGAAGTACTATATGATCACGGCTGTCATAGTCTTGATGTTTATTACTTCGATGGGCATATTTGGTTTTCTGTCTAAAGCACACACTGACCAAAACTTAGTCAGTGGTGACGTGATGTCTAAAATTGCCATCTATGACGAAAAGATTAAAACCGCAAAGGACAACATAGATGCAAATCGCAAAGCAATCAAACAGTTGGATGAGGCTGTGGACCAAGTTATGGCACGAAGCACATCGGAACAAGGTGCCGACAAGGCAGTTGCGATACGAAGAGGGCAAGCCAAAGAACGTGCTCGACTACTTTCGGAAATTGAGGCCGAACAGAAAAAAATTAGTCAACTTACTGAAGCGCGGTCCCCTATCGCAGCCGAAGTACGTAAGGTCGAAGCAGAAGTTGGGCCTATTAAGTACATTGCCAAATTAATCTATGGTGATAATCCAGATCAAAATCTATTAGAACGTGCAGTAACATGGGTCATTATAATGATCGTGGTGGTATTTGACCCGCTGGCAGTTATCATGCTATTGGCCGCTCAAATGACCTTTGGATGGTTGCGTGAGGAACGTAAACTACAAACTTATCCCACTATAGCAGATCTGGATCGCGACGTTGGCGAACCTCCTAGCAGAGAAGAAAAAGAAGATTTAGATTCAGGTTGGCCATTTCCTACTTACGAAGAAATAACTCCCAAAGATGAGCCCAAAGAGCCAGCACCTCACCATCCTGATACACATCCATATTTAAAACAAGGTTTTAAGTATCCTGAAGATTGGCAACATGAGCCACCGATTGCGGCCAAACCGGAGACAGTTGTAGAAACTCCGACAGTAGCACCAGAAGTCAATGATGCAGTTGAACAGGCACTAGCATGGGCACAAGAACAAAAAACACAAGATGTTGCTACTGAGGTTCCTGTAGACTTTCCAGCAGTAGAAGAATCAAAAAAAAAGACCAAGTACATAATGAAGGAACAGTCGCATCAAATCAAGAAGACCAAAGAGTAACCTATGTTCAAAACAGCGAACAACAAGCCAGTTCGCTTTGGTACAAGATTAATAGAAAAGATATATTTTTAGCCAGAGATAGAATAACCAGAGAATTTGCCTACGACAATTTAGATGGTATAATTAATAGTATACAACATGCTGATACATTGACTTTTATTAATAATATTAGATCAGGGTCAACAAGATTGGCAAACTATACAGATGATGAATTAGAAGTTTTTGCATATCACATTTATGAATCTAGGAAAAATCAATCTAATAACACCGCCGGATAAACTATTCAATCAAAATATCAATTACCTGCTGATAAAACCTAGCAAGCAGATAAAAATACAGTTTCAACAAATATTGGCTGAAGTTTTAGAAGACATTAATGTTTTTATTTTTGATGAAAAAGAAACTGATATCGATTGGATGTTAAGTGTAGCACACCAAGTAGATCTGATCATAGTTGATATTGATAACTGTGATCCGCTAACAAAAAACTTTGTCAGTTATCTAATGGCATTTCCTAATTGCTATTATATAACTAGCGACGAAGTAACACCGTGGAACATACTAAACAAAAATAGGATTTTTGATTTGGGTATTTTGGTACAAGAAGTTAATGATGATTCTGAGGAGGAAAGTGAATAATGCCAACCGTTGTTGTTAAAAATGATGATGTAAATCGTGCATTAAAAAAGTTTAAAAATAAAGTTGAAGAAAGTGGTTTGTTAAAAGATCTTCAAAAGAAAGAATTTTATATTAAGCCAACTGAACAACGTAGACGCGATAAGGCTGCTGGTCGCCAACGGTATATTAAAAAAATGGAAAAAGAGCAGTTGCCTAAAAAAATGTATTGACATTAAGATATTTTACATATATAATTACACATGCGTCTGTAGCTCAATGGCAGAGCAGAAGCCTCTAAAACTTCAATGCGTGGGTTCGATTCCCACCTGACGCACCATTTTAACTTAAAGGAAAAAATAAAATGACAAAATAGATTGAATACGCATGTAAGGATCTAGTGTTCCATTTTAACAAGAAACACTTAGAGGACGAGACCATTCCAATGTGGGTCATTAAAACACATGGAGAAAGTTTTTACGTAAATCACGTAACGAGCCAGCTCAAATGGACAACTAAAGAAACTCCAGACAACGAGCGCACCAAAGGCAGCATCAAGTTCAAAGAATGCCTGCTAACTATAGATCCAGATAATAACGCAACTATCAGTGAACTAACATTGATTGACAAGGTACGATTACGCAATCAGCGATTGGGTATTACTCGTATTATGTTTAGTAGTTTTGCTTTTGAACGCTATTTAAAAGACAAAGGTATCAAACATACACCATTCAAACGTGTGCATGGTGCTTGTGCAACTGCCTACACCGTCTGCGATTTAATAAATCCAAAACAATTAATGTTCTTGCAAATTGAAATGCCGGGACAGTTCCGTGTGCTTATGCCAAACGAGCCACAGTATCAAGCCTACGATGATCGGTCATTATGGGAAAAACTTCAGCATAGTTATGATGAAGAAGAATATACCGAAATAGATGACGATGATGACGAATGATGCTACAATACTAACTTATCTTAGAAAGAGTATAATGGCACATACAGACATAATGATTGACTTAGAAACACTGGCGACATCTACGGATGCCGCCATTTTAACTATTGGGGCAGTAAGATTTGATCCGTTTGGTGATGATATTGCTGAACCTAATTGCCAAAAATTCTATGTAAAAGTAGACTTAGAAAGTTGTACAAATTTGGGCCTAGTCATCAATGACGACACTGTAGAATGGTGGTCAAGACAAAGTCAAGAAGCACAGGACGAAGCATTCAGTCCTGACAATAGAATTGATATTGTTGATGCAATGAATCAACTTTACAAATTCTGTTGGGGTGCAAAACGTGTATGGAGTCATGGTGCCGCCTTTGATGTGGTAATCTGCGAGCATATTTTTAAGAAAATACAAAAGGCAGTGCCGTGGAGTTTTTGGCAGGTCAGATGTACAAGAACATTGTTTGATATTGGGATAGATCCTAAGCGTCCACCTGTACTAAAGCATCATGCTCTGGAAGATGCTTGGAACCAGGCTGTTGGTGTTCAAAATGTTTACAAAAAATTAAGAACTGCCAGCAGTATGGACGGGGAGTTATTCCGTCCATTGGTTGATCGAAAAAATTAAAGTTTTTCGTACACAAAGTAGAGCCTGCCCAATTCGGCAGGTTCTTTTTTGAACTCTAGCAGTTTTAGATTATACTTTTCAGCAAATTCATTTACCACTTCAAAACTCCACGGAAAAATATCAACATACGGGCCAGTCTTATGTGGTAGACCCGGATTGGCTCTGATATAAAATCTACCCCCTTTGACTAGTAAATTTACGCAGTGCTCAAATCGTTCTTCAATTTCATCTTTACTGTTAAAATTAATTGACCCAAGGGCTATGATTACATCATGACTTTCTGGTTTGACTTTGTAATCTAAAATATCTACTTCGTAATCGGCACAGTTGTTGTAAGGATCGATACCAATCAAGTTTTGTATGCGATCCTTAAATGGATGATAACCACAGCCCACATCCAGCACCTTAGCAGGATTTAACTTGTTAACTTCTTCCACCAGCGCCCAGCCACTGTGATCATATTCCCCAGTTCTCGGTTTCCAAATTTCAGCAAAAAATCTATGGGTATATCTTTCTGAAAAATCGTCTACTATTGACTTTAAGGTTCCAACATAATCGGAGTGTAACTGCAACTCTGTCCATACAGCATCTTTGAACTTTCTGTATCTAGCAGGAGTCCAGGGCAGGTCTTGCACTACAGTATTTTCGTCAATGGCATCAGAAATTTTAGAGTACTTTGGTAAATTAAAGGCAGTCTGTAAATTTTCTTTGATTAGTTTAAAAATTTTCGTATTCATAATATTTTTTTCGCAGTTGTATAAATAATCTGACTTTTTAGATTTTTTTTAATCTATACACTATTTAAGGAGAACTTTTAACATGAAAAAATTATTAGCCATTTTATTTTTGCTACCTAGCCTAGCACTAGCATGGCAACCCACTAAGCCAATTACTGTAATATTCCCCAACGGTCCGGGAGCCGGAAATGAAATATCTTTCTTCATTGTTGCAGATATTGTACAGAAGAATACCGGTGCAACATTCAATAGGGCACATAAGCCAGGAGCAGACGGCAACTTGGCAATGAATGACTTAATGACAGCGGCTCCCGACGGTCATACCATTTCTGTGCCTGCTTGCCAGAGCAACTGGGTAACTGCTGAGATTTGGTACCCAAATGTAGTCAAGTGGGACATGCAGGCATTTGAACCTGTAGCCAATATCGCTCGTAGTCCGCTGGCATTTTTTGCACATCCAAGTAGTAAAGTTAATACACCCGAAGATTTAGTAAAAGAAATACTGGCCAAACAACGTCCTATTACATTTGCCATTGGCGGTGGCGGCCATAGGTTAGCACTTGAATATCTTGTAGAAAAATCAGGCGTAAAAGATGATAAAGTTGCAACAGCAATGTATAAAGGTCCTGCACAGGCATTATTAGATGTCTTAGGCGGACATGTTGAATTTGGTATAACTCCTATCGCAGTAGGACATCCGCATGTACAAGCCGGAAGATTAAAATTAATTGGTATTGCTAACGAACGTCCGTTACCGGGTTTAGAAAAAGCAAGACTCATGCACGATGTTGCTCCAGGATTACACATACACGGCTGCTGGAATATTGTTTTACCTAAAGGAACACCAGAACCAATACAAAAATGGTATCGCGATAATTTTGTACCTGCAATACGCAGTAAAGAAGCAGAGATTAAGTTTAGAGAAAACATGATGTTTATTACTCCTGAATGGCATAGTGCCGAGGGAGTAAGAGCAGCAATGACACGTATGCGTCAAACATGGCAACCTGTGGCAAGAAGGATTAAACCAGAATGAAGTATATCTTTGTATCCGGCGCTCCAGGAAGCAAATGGAGCAGTGTAGTTAAAAATATCTATTATAGTGCCAGTGTTGATTCTACCGATGCTAGCCCAACAAGAGAGTATTACCATGATGCTCCTGGAGAAATGCAACTAATGCATATGGGAGTGTACTGGGGACCGGCTATGGAATTTGGCGACTGGTTTGAACGTTTAGATCAATATAGCAAAGAACAAAACGAAGCAGAATTTGATGCTCCGTTTTCGGGCACAGGAGTTCGTATTATAAAAAGTCATGTGTTTGGCTATCATGTTGACTACATTAAAAAGACTTGGCCCGACTGTCCTATCATATTAATTGATCGTAGTGATGATGCTTGTCTAGGATGGTGGGTCAAATGCGGAGAATTTAAAATTACATATCCATTGTACAGGGACTATTATAAGGATCTTAGACAAATGGCTCAGTGCATACGCAAAGAAAACGAAGGTAATCGCAAGGCGGCCCGAGAATGGCCAGGACAGCAAGTAGAAACTAATTTACAATTGGCCAGAGTTCTTGGCATTGAGAAACCCCCTCAAGGCTACTATCAAGACTATATTGCTTCGGATATCAAGGTTACTGTAATATGAAATCAAATTGGGAAGAAACAAAAAAACGTAGTCAATATCATTTTGACACCGGTATAATTGATCCAAATTGGGACTGTGTGAATCACATAGGTCATATTGACAATACATGGAACGATGCGCTGTTACAAGTAATTGCAGAATCTTATCCAGTAACTTGGCGCACTAGAGGACAACCTGATCGCGCTAGAGCAGGAGAAGAGTATGATGCTGAAGAATATGATCTTGAAAAAATAGGCATGGGCAAAGATTATGTAGTTACTAATATTAACTATACCTTACCCTCCGTCTTTCACGACATAGCCAAGAAATTTTGTCTAGACGATACTATGGTTAGAGTACATGTTCAACAACCTGGACAAGTTTGGAACTTGCATTTAGATAAGTTAGAAAAATGGATGCCCAGTGATCCGTCAAAAGTTGTTAGATATTTTGTTCAACTAACTGACTGGCAACAAGGGCATTTTTGGAATTATGGTAACTACATGTGGTCGGGTTGGCGAGCCGGCGACGTGAGTACGTTTGATTGGTTAAATGTTCCTCATAGCACAGCCAACGCTGGGCATGTACCTAGAGCAACGCTTCAAATTACAGGGGTGAAAACTTCGCTAACAGATAAATTTTTACAAGAATTGAGTTTGACTTTATAAAGTAGAACTTGTATAATATCTTGTATAAATAAATTAGGCAGTGCCCTATGGGGCTGTTAACAATCTTGCTTAATAAGGAGAATAAAATGAGTAAAATTATCGGTATTGACCTCGGCACCACTAATAGTTGCGTAGCCATTTATGAAAACGGTAACCCTAAAGTTATCGAAAACTCTGAAGGATCTAGAACAACTCCTTCAATTGTTGCCTACACTGAAACAGATATTCTTGTTGGTGCTAGTGCAAAACGCCAAAGTGTAACAAATCCCAAAAATACTATCTATGCTTCTAAGCGACTTATTGGACGTAAGTTCAATGAATCTGCTGTACAGAAGGATATTGATCTTATGCCTTATGAAATTATCCAAGCCAAAAATGGTGATGCATGGGTTAAGGCCAAAGACAAAGAACTTGCTCCCCCACAAATTTCAGCAGAAGTCTTGCGTAAGATGAAAAAGACTGCCGAGGACTATCTTGGCCACGAAGTAACACAGGCAGTTATTACTGTCCCTGCTTACTTTAATGATAGTCAACGCCAAGCAACAAAAGATGCAGGTAAGATTGCTGGACTAGAAGTGTTACGTATTATCAACGAACCTACCGCAGCCGCTCTTGCTTATGGGGTAGACAAGGCCGACAAACGTGATCGTAAGATCGCTGTCTATGACCTAGGTGGCGGTACATTTGACGTTTCAATTATTGAAATTGCCAACGTTGAAGGTGACAAGCAGATTGAAGTGCTTTCTACTAACGGTGATACTTTCTTAGGTGGTGAAGACTTTGATCAGCGCATCATGGATTATCTAGTTGACGAATTCAAGAAAGAAAGTGGTATTGATTTAACCAAAGATGTATTGGCATTACAACGTCTTAAGGATGCCGCAGAAAAGGCCAAGATTGAATTATCAAACAGCACACAGACTGAAGTCAACTTACCTTATGTCACTGCTGATGCTACTGGTCCTAAGCACCTTGTAGTTAAAATCACACGTTCTAAATTAGAAAGTCTAGTAGAAGAATTAATTCAACGCAGTATTGAACCTTGCAAAATTGCCATGAAGGATGCCGGTGTAACTGCTGCCGACATTGACGAAGTAATTCTTGTTGGCGGACAAACTCGTATGCCTAAGGTACAAGAAGCAGTTGAACAGTTGTTTGGCAAGGCTCCACGTAAAGATGTAAATCCAGACGAAGCGGTAGCAGTCGGTGCTGCCATTCAAGGTTCTGTACTTGCAGGTGACAAAACTGATGTGTTGTTGCTAGACGTTACACCATTAAGTTTAGGTATTGAAACACTGGGCGGAGTAATGAGTAAGTTAATTACAAAAAATACAACTATTCCTACCAAACAGAGTCAAACCTTTAGCACCGCCGAAGATAATCAACCAGCAGTTACCATCAAGGTATACCAAGGTGAACGAGAACTTTGCCGTCATAATAAATTGTTAGGCGAATTTAATTTAGAAGGTATTCAGCCAGCACCTAGGGGCATGCCTCAAATTGAAGTAACTTTTGATATCGATGCCAACGGTATTCTCAAGGTCAGTGCCAAGGATCAGAAAACAGGCAAAGAAAACAAAATTACCATTAAGTCTGACAGCGGATTGACTGAATCAGAAATTCAGCGTATGGTGCAAGAAGCAGAAGAAAATGCCGAAGCAGATAAAAAAGCCATTGATTTGATCAATGCAAAAAATTCTGCAGACAGTCAATTGCATCAAATTAAGAAAGACTTAAACGAGCACGGTGCTGAACTAACACCGGAACAAAAAACAGATTTAGAAACTGGTATTGCAGATGTTGAAAATACTGTCAAAGGTGATGACGCAGATGCAATCAAAGATTCACTGACTAAACTATTTGAAAAATTGCAACCATTAATGGAAGCAAAGAATCGTAAAGAAAGCACCGGCGATCAATCTAAGACCGTTGATGCTGAATTTACAGAAACCAAATAATTTGACACACACAGACAAATTATTTAAAATAAAGTAGAGTGCTCTTAGGAGGCTCTACTATGACAAAAACTTGCTTAAAAAGGAGATAAATTATGTCAAACAATACTTTAACACTAAGAACTATGGACTTTGCTCCATTACACAGAGCCTTAATTGGCTTTGATCAATTATTTGACAACGTGGAACATCGTTGGGCAAATTCAACCACTAACTATCCTCCACACAATGTGGTAAAGTTGAGTGAAAATCAATATGAAGTTCAATTGGCCATTGCCGGCTTCAGCAAAGAAGAAGTTACCATTGAAATTGATCAAGATCAATTGGTAATCAAAGGCAATAAGAAGGAATCAGATAAGGAAGTGCATTATCTACACCGTGGATTGGCATTTAGAAACTTTGAACGTTCCTTTGTACTTGCTGATCATGTCGAAGTCAAAGGCGCTGAATACAAAGACGGTGTGTTAATCATTAGTCTTGAACGAGTAGTTCCAGAGTCTCTAAAGCCAAGAACTATCTTTATTAAGTGATATCATGGGGGGATTTAATCCCCCCAATAAATACTCAACTAGGGGAAATCAAATGACTACTGCCGACGTCAAACTAGACGAAAAGATCAAAATTCGAGTTGAAGAACCAAAACGTTGGAAAGTTGTTTTTTTAAATGACAACACTACCCCCATGGAATTTGTTGTATCTATTTTAGTTGATATTTTTAAACACTCAGAAGAGGGGGCTAGAGATATCACACTTCAGATACATAATAGTGGAAGTGGCGTAGCAGGTGTTTATTCATATGAAATTGCCGAAATTAAGGCAGTTGAATCAACAAACTTAGCACGCTCAAATGGATTTCCGCTACAAATTCGCATGGAGGAAGAGTGAATAATTTAAGGCAACTGACAGCAGAAGCACATTCTAGAGCAGAAACCAAGGCCTTTGCTGGTAAACTAGTCAAAGGCCAACTGACTCATAAACAGTATTATGAATACTTGTTGAATCAATTGGCATGTTACTTAGAATTAGAAAAAAAGTTATCCAACTGGTTAAAACAACACAATTTAATCAGTATTGCAAGAACTGATAAGATCCTTCAGGACATTGAATGGTTAGAATCTGAACATTTGTTTGATCGTAATTCTTTTAGGTTACAACCAAGCACAATGGCATACATGGATCATGTACTGTCTAAAAAGACAGAAGAATTAATACCACATATCTATGTAAGGCATTTTGGAGATATGTTTGGTGGCGCTATGATTGCCAAAGTTAGTCCTGGACTTTGTAAGTATTATGAATTTGAAAATAAAAAAGAACTTATTGATAAAGTAAGATCTTTGCTTACAGATGATATGGCCACGGAAGCGAACGTGTGTTTCGATTTTGCCATTCGCCTTTTTGAAGAATTAGACAGATGAGCGCTGTTTGGAATACACTTATTGAAATAGAAAAATATTTCGAAAGTAAATTTTACGCCACTGGTAGTATTATACAAGAACCTGGCATGGATCGATTTAATCAACCTGGTTGGGTCAACAAAGTTTGGTTTAGCAGTCAATACCGTAGAGCACATATTGATGTTGTAGACGCAAGAGAATCTCGTGGACTATGGATGATGCATTGCTGTGTATTTCCGCATCTAGATAATCCTGCTCCTATTTTTGGATTTGATGTTATTGCAGGTAAAAATAAAATCACTGGTTGCTTTATTGATTATAGTCCCGCAGGAGATTCTAACCATCCTATGATTACCTACTTTGGCGATGAAGTTGGCCAAGTTGAGTGGATTAAAAAACGTGAATTACCTGATTGGGCTAAACGCATATTCAGTAATCATATGGTTGCCGCCGGCAACGTGCAAGAAGAAAAAGAACTTGCTCAGTTAAAAAATCTAGCGCATACAGTCATTAATCATTACTTAGAAAACATTGGCGCAACCAAAAATACTGCTAATCCTAGCACTACTAAAGATGCTCATAATTTTTACGCACAGAATCAAAAACAGAATCCGCATACTCCTAAAGTAATGACTAGTTTAGGGTTGAATGAAGATGATGTGCGTGTTTTTATTCAGGACTGTTTGTTCCCTGAAATACGCTAAATATGTGCTATGAGAGCAAAAGATTTTGATCGTAGCACTGTAGTAGACGATTTTGTAGAGTATACTGCAAATCTGCTTAATTTAAAGCAAATACCAGATTTGCATCTAGTTGACGACCCGTCTTTTAGTTTTACTAAGAAGACCTTCGGCCAATATGAACCTGGACAAAATAGATCTAAGGTTAATATCAATGAAAGAAATTTGGTTGATGTGCTTAGAACTATTGCACATGAATTAGTCCATGCTGCGCAAGATCAAGGTGTTTTAGATGCTGACTATGACACAGGATTACCTGGCAAAGAGATTGAAAATGTAGCCAACGCTCTCGGCGGAAAAATAGTTAGGGATTATACACAATCCCATCCACAATACTTTGGGATGTCAGCAGAATGAGAGCACTAGAATTTATTAAAGAAAATGCGCCACCGGATCCAAATGATCCAAAATTTATACGTTTCTCCGAGTTAATGGCCAAATATAATATGCTCCAGGGAGAAATTGACGGTACTAATAATTTAATAAAGATTCATACTGGTGTCAGCGATGAATCTAAAGCAGAAATTGCAAGAATGCGAGCCAGTGCTGTGCAACTCGCTGGCCCAAACTTGCAAGCATGGGATGATGCCTATAAGGCCTTTTCTGCCCCAAATCCAGAACGTAATGCTGAACTTGCTAAACAATATCTAGAAACAGCAACTTCACAACCTGCTGTTAAAAAAGTAAGAACTAAACCTCCAATTAAGTTTCCTACTAATATAAAGCCTGCAACTAAACCTAACGACTTTGGCCAGACAATAAAAAGTGCAGGACTTCCCGCACTTGGTCTAGAAGGACAAGTACCCCCAATGCCAACAGAAGAAAATGGACAGTTAGGCGATGCTGAAAGACTTGACTCACTGCCTAACGGCAATTTTAAGTACTATGGCGGGTTTGGTGCATATGTTTACGATAAGACTGGCAAACCTTTAACTTACACTACACCAAGTTTTAGTGGGCTGTTCCAACAGACTGATCTAGTTACAGGAGTTATTACACTTAGGTATATGGCAGGTCCGTTAGATTTGTCTGCTAAGTTTGATAAAACTGGTAAACCGTTAGATTCTATGCAAGCACAAGTGAATTTAGGGTTAGGTTCTTTAAAATTTGGAAGAGAAGATGGCATAACTAATAAGGAATTTACTTCAGCAGTTGGCGCTACGGGCGACGAACTAGGGTCAATGTCTAATAAAAATTTGTATGCTATGGGCAACAAAGACAAAGAAGCAACCTATGATCGTGCCATGACGCAAGTAAATAAAAATATTCCTCAGGTGCTAGAAAGATGAGAGCGTTAGAATTTTTATTTGAATCAGAAGGCGGCATGATGCGCCGCGCAGAAGAAGCCACTCGTGGTAAATCTGTACGTTTTAAAAATGCAGATGGACATGTTATTTCTATCATTGATGCAGTAGTGTTTCCTGAACAAGGTGATCGTGAAGACGATCCTGCACAGATAACACAACAAATCATAGATTATGTCAACAGTCAACAAATTGCTATTCAAGATGCGCTAACCTTACCACCACAAGCCGGATTTACTACTCCTGAGAAGGCTGGTGCCGCCATGGTGCTAACTTTTCAAGATGACACTAATAATAAAAAGATTGCATTCATTGCTTTGAAGAATACTAAGAAGCCAGGTGCATATCCTATTTTCTTACAGACAAAATTATTTTCAGATTTAACTGGATATGTTCAACTAAGTGGCAAGGCTGGTGAAGAAGATCAAGTCAGTGGTATACAACAACGTGCTCTTACTAATTTAAAACCAGTAGGTATATTGCCTACCAATAAAGAAATAGCCGCAGATGATGTGGCCAATGAAGTTGAAGCCTATATTCAAACACGAGATGACCTTAGTGATGATATCAAAACACAAGTGGTACAGTTACTTCAAACTGTAACAGAAGGTCAGAAGGTGCCAGTGCCGGGTGCGCAACAGTATGCTAAGAGTTATGAAATTGATCTAGGCGAAACTGCGGCCCCTATTGCCTTAGTAAAGAAACAACTTATATCAGGTGCTTGGGCCGATGCCGAACAGGGCATGGGTGTTGATTTTTCTCAGACACGCGGAATTATATTTCCCAATGATCCTGCAGAAAAACTCTATGACAGTTACATGATCATAGATGACAATCAGCGTATTCGTGTCAGTTCAAAAGACAAGCAAGGTGGTGCCAAAGCCAGTGTGTCTGGTGTAGTTGATGACATCAATAATTATCCAGAACGATATGAAGGATTATTTGATCCCGCAACCAATCCTGGCTTTGATGAGTTGTTAGAAATTGTAACGGTGATTAAAGATCCGGATATGAGTTTTGTTAGCACAAGTCCTAATTGGAGACGTAATGGCAGTATTGCTGGCGCATTAGAACTAGGTGTTAAAAGTGAAGTGATTACCACTGAACAGGCTCAAAGAATTTTAGAAATCATAGACAGTGATCAACAGTATGTCGATGACTTAGGTGATTTGCAGGAACTGCTCCGTTTCAAAGGCACTGATGATGATTCTAGACCCGACTATCGTATAGGATGGCATTTGTTAGCAGCAGTTGCTACCGGAGCGGCAGACAGCATTAATAAGAAATATCCAATTGATAAGTTCTTCAAAGCAGTGTTAGAAAAGTCTAACATGATACAGGTTAAAACTAGTTTAGCCAAAACAGCAGACGGTGCTTGCTTCAACAATTTTACCGTAATTTATCCACCAGTGTTTACAGGCACTATACGCCTGGATGCAGGCAGTAATTTTTATGCTACCCGGCGTCCGGTGGGGAAAATGGGCTTTGTAATTGATCCGAGAGGTGTTCGTTGAGGTATAAATACCTTGATGGATATATTAGCACTTTTCCTGGTTTTACAGATCAAGCATTACTATGCTGATTTTGTAATTCAGACATATCAACAAACTATACGCAAAGGTATATACAGAGATCTATGTGGCATCAGTCACAGCCTAGATCATGTCTGGTGTAGCCTAATTGCTCTTTTTGTCTACAGTCTATTTCACACTATTTCTATTACTGATATTATATTGGTATCATTTTTAGAAGGAATTATTCATTATCACATAGACTGGATTAAAGTAAGGTATGGAATCAAAGACCTTACTAAACCTATGTTTTGGAATCAATTTGGTATGGATCAATTAGCGCACCAAATTACATACATAGGCATGACTGGTTATCTTATTCTTTAAGTCAGCATATAAAATTCTATCGCTTACTGTGTAAATAATATACAACGGGAGCGAACCGAATGAAATATGTAATAATGTCTATCACCTTGGGTGTGGCATTGCTGAGCACAGCCGCAAAGGCTGAATTAGTGCATCAATTTAAAAATCCAGCCTTTAGCGGTGCAGGTTGGTCAAGCCATGCCTTAACCATTGACTCTATTGAGAAAAGTCGTAGAGATCAAATTGAAGCAGAAAAGAAAGCCGCAATAGCCAAGGCTGAAGCCGAAGCGATGAATACCCCATTGAATAGATTTATCAGTCTATTTCAAAGTCAAGTTTATGCACAGATTGCTACACAATTAAGTAACAATCTTTTCCAAAACAAATGTGCAGGGCCAGATGGCGCTGCCATTCCTGGATGTGTTAATCCTACTACCGGCACATTTAGTTTAGACGGTAATACTGTTACATGGCGTAAAGAAAGTGATAAAGTGGTACTTACTGTAGTTGATGCCAAAGGCACAGTTACTACTGTTACAGTGCCAATTGCAAGTTTTGGGTTCTAAGGAGACATCATGTTTAAGTTATCTGTAATTGCTCTAAGCATGATGGCACTGGTAGGATGTTCTACTGTAAGACCATTAGGCAATATTGAAATCGCTGAAGAAGCCAAAGTTAGCGGTGTAATTAATAAAAGTTTTGACAATGTTCCTGCACCAGCAGGACCTCCTGTTGTAGTTGCTGTTTATAGTTTTAAAGATCAAACAGGTCAGCGTAAACCTAGTAACACACTAAGTTTATTCAGTACAGCAGTAACACAAGGCGCTGAAGCATATCTTATCAAGAGCCTACAAGAAGTTGGCAATCGTCAATGGTTCACAGTGGTTGAACGAGTAGGCCTAGACAACTTGTTAAAAGAGCGTCAAATGATTCGTCAAACTAGAGAAATCTATGACGGCGATAAGGCAAAATTGTTGCCTCCAATGACACTTGCAGGTGTCATTTTAGAAGGTGCTATTGTTGACTACAACAGTAATACATTAACAGGCGGTACCGGTGCTCGATGGTTGGGTATTGGTCCCTATACGCAATACACACAAGATATAGTAGTTATAAGTCTACGTCTAGTAAGTGTAACAACTGGTGAAATATTGACCACTGTAACTGTAGAAAAGAATTTATTAAGTACAGCAGACGGAGTCACAGCACTTAGATTCTTTAATCAGCAGACTAGAGCATTTGAGTTTGACAGCAGTCAAACTTTCAACGAACCTGGCAACTACGCACTAAGAAGCGCAGTAGAAACTGCTGTTGTTGAATTGATCAACAAAGGCGAACGCCAGAATCTTTGGAAATTTAAGGAGAAACCTAATGAGTTGGTTCAAAAGGAGACCCCATCAGAAGGCAGCACCAAAGCACCTGCCACATCACAGAAGCAGCCCTCTAAGCCAACGGATAATAGAGGAAGTGGAGCAGCAACAAATGCAGTTGACGGATCAGGTCAACCAATCCAAGCAGGACAAACAAAATAACCTTGTGAGAAGGTTAGGAGAATAAAATGAAAAAAACTATAATTACAATCATGTTATTAACAGCATTCCCTGTATTTGCACAGAGTGTTGCTGTTACACCACCATCCCCAAATGCACCAGTCAACCCAGTGTTGAATGTAAGTGCTAATGCTGTATCAGCACTAGGATCAAACACAACTAATCGTGTGTTTATTGATCAAAGTGGAGAAAACCCCGATGTCAGTATTACACAAACAGGTGTTGGCAATACTGTTGGTAGCCATGCTAGTTACACCAAGGCAATTACCAACATTCCACAACGACTAGTTGGAGCAGGTACTAGAAGTTTTACTGTTGATACCCCAATCACTCTTAGAGGTGCTGATCAGGATTTAACAGTAGTACAGACTGGTAATAATAACACGATTAGTCTACGTGCGGAAAATCCAACTACTTCAGGCGACGGAGTAAGCATCAATATTCAACAAATTGGTAACAGTAATTTTGTTGATGCCAGTTGCGGAGGCGGTACCTCAAGTACAGGCACAGCACTAACAACTTGCAAAGACGCTACCATTTCATGGAAGTGGACAGGCAATAGTAATGTCATGCAATTCAAAGGCACAGGCGACAGTCTTAACAGCCAAGTTGAAGTAACTGGTAACAGTAACGAAATGTATATTGATGCTGTTGGTGATAGACACAGCCAAGTTATCAAAGTTGCTGGTGATTTCAATGTGTTCAACATCAGTCAAACTGGTAACAGTACAAATGGCAGCAGTGTTTGGGTTGATCTTACCGGCAACAGTAATAAATTTGCCATAAGTCAAGCAGGCACACAAGACAATGTTGTACACATAAAAAGTGTAGCCAATACTGGCAACTGGAATATTGTTCAACGCACAACTCCATAAGGAATGACCCGTGCGCAAATTACTAGCGGTCTGTTTATTTTTAGCATCCGCAGCACACGCTCAGATAGGTAGCATTACGGAATTTTCAGGTAATGCTACTATTAAGCGTGGCAAAGAATCTATTGCGGCACAAAAAGGTACTGCTGTAGAACAGAATGATAAAATAGAAACCAAGAACGGCAAACTTAAAATTACCTTTAAAGATGACACACAAGTCACTGTAACAGAACATAGCAGTCTAGTCATTGATGATTTTGTCTATGATCCCAAAAGCGGTAAAGGTAATTTAGGTATGAAAGCCACAGGTGGTACTGTACGTTACGTATCCGGTGCGCTGGCCAAAGATCCTAAACAAGTAAAAATTAACACACCAACCGCGGCTATTGCTGTTCGTGGTACTGACTTTGTTATGTCAGTAAATGAAACAGGCGGTAGTATGGTTATTCTTATGCCAAGTTGTGATTGGGAGACCAGTGCAGTTAAAGGTGTTAGTTGTTCAAGTGGCAAGATTGATGTTGAGTCTGGTCCTAACCTTGTTAGTATGGATCGTCCTTATCAGGCCACTCTAGTTGAAACAGCAGGACAACCTCCTACTCCTCCTATAACAGTTAATTTATTTGGCACACCAATAGGCAATAACTTACAAATTGCACCACCTAGGACAATGAGTGGAGGAAATGTAGTTGCTGCTGCTCGGGCAGCAGCAATATCTACTGGAGTTACTAGAGAAAATCGCAGAGATGCTAAAGAAGATAAAGAAGACAAGGATAGCGGAGATGAAAAATCTCATGCATCTGATAAAAAGAATTCCAGTGCTAAAAAAGTAAACACTGCTAAAGCGTCAGATAAAGGAGACTCTCAATCTGGCGAAAATAAAGAAGAAGAAAAAACCACTACATCTGCAGAAGTCAAGATGCCTGGGGTTGAAACTGATTTAGCCGGTGCATTAGGAGACTCAGTTTTAGCAGTAAATCAAAGTGATCGAAATGGTGATATTGAATCATCATCTACAACTTCTGAAGAAGATCCTTATGTTAAAAAGATTTGGAAAAATAAGGCAGAAACACAACAAGTTGGTTGGGGGTATGAAAGGCTAAGTCAAACTGGCAGAAATTATTCCAATGTTACTCTGCCTATGGATACTAAGGCATTAGTCAGTGTCACTCAAGACGGTATTACAACATCATGGAATTTTGGTGGTACAAGAGCACTAGGATCAATTACCATAGTGCAAACATCGAGGTAATCATATGTGGCAAGGTGCAAGATACAAATACTGGGCATGGTTAATAGTAGCAATATTTCTACTGGCTTTTAGTAAGTTAGGACATGCTGCCCTTACTGATATAAAGTTCGGACAGAGTCAAATTGCAGATAGTCAATGGAATGTTAGCGCCTGCTTGAATACCACTACCTGTCAAATTTACAGTAAGCAACCTGGCACGATGTACAAGATTCCGTGGACTAACGGACAGTGGTCGTGGCAATCTGGACAATATGTACAATTCAGTTTAACTGGTAATGCCAGTTATCCTTACGAAGGTAAAGTTTATAACAGTAACGGCACATTGGCTGGGACTATAGGTACAGGTAAAATTGTTAACATGGGCCCCGATTATTTCTTCTTTGTGGGTAATGACAATAATACAGGACAGTTGTTCAGTGGATCAACAGGTATGAACAATACCAGCGGAGTGTCCTGGACTGGTACTCTTAATCCAACAATACAACAAGCTGACACCTACGCTAATGCCAGTTATTCTACTGTGCCACTTTCTGCAGGACAAACAGCAACATCGACACCAAACAGTAGTAGCGGGCCACCGCCACCTAATTGGCAAGTAATTAGAACAAATTCAAATCCTGTTGTTATCAGCAATATCTATCCTACTAGTTATAATAGTCCAGGAGGCGAAGGTGCAGCCAACGCCTTTGATGGAAACCCTAATACAAAATATCTAAACTTTGACAAAAAGAACGCAGGTGTTACAGTTAAACTAAGTCAAGGCCGTGTCGTTCAAAAATTTACTTTGACTACTGCAAACGATTTTAGTGGACGAGACCCCACCAGTTATAAGTTGTATGGTAGCAATGATGGTGTGAATTGGACATTGATTAAACAAGACAGTCTAAGTCTTAGTGAAAATAGATTTTGGACTAGTCCAGAGATTCCGGTTAATAATACCAATGCTTATGTCTACTACTTTATATTATTCCCAACTACTAAATCCGGAGACGGTTGCGGATTAAACTGCGACAGTATGCAGATTGCCGAAGTCACATATTACTATGATCTCAACGACGGTGTTACCAGCACAGATACAGGCAGTGGAGGAACCCCGGCTAATCCAGGCCAAGCCGGCAGCGTCTGTAGTGATTGTTTTTCGAGTAACATAACTGCTGAACAACAGGCTCTGTTAGATGCTGCTCGTGCAAGAAGAAATGCTATTTCTCTTGGAAATCATGTGAGGATCAGTGCTGACGGATCCAGTCCTAACATTACTGTTGAACAGATAGGCAGTTATAACACTATTCAAGGACTAGGTGGAGCAGGAACATATGCTACAGTAAATGGGTTCGGTAATACTGTTAACATCAAACAGGGCGATACACTGTCTGGCAGAAATCTTATTGAAATGGGTGTTCAAGGTAATGGTAATGTAGTCAATATTAACCAAGCTCGCAACACAACCACAGGCGCAGTCGATGGAGCAGAAAGCGGCGGGCACATTATACGTCTTTCTGTTACAGGCAATAGTGCAACTTATAATCTACGTCAGGGCAACGACGGTGGCGTAAATAGTGGGCACTTCTTAAACTTTACAATAAGCGGTGGCGGCGGAACTCATAACGTAACGCAGTCCAACAACGGAGAAAAATTAGCATTTGTTAGCATTAACGGAAGTTTCAATAATGAAACTATTGTGCAAAGTGGTACTGGAAATCATTTTTTAGATCTTACATTGACGGGTAATAGTAATAGTGCTAACATAACACAGTCTGGCAGCGGCAGTCACAAAGCTACAATTAATTTGGCCAACGTTGGCGGAGCCAGCACATTAAACTTAGTTCAACAGGGTAGCACTAATCAAGTATATAGTATTACACAACAATGTGCTAATTTATCAGGATGTTCAGTAACAGTGACTCAGGGTGGTGGGCCCTAACTCCTGAGCTTCAAAAGAAGTTTGAGGAAGTACAAGCACAAACTCGCAGACTACAAGCAGAGTTTGGCATTACACCTATGACTCTCGAAGA
>JACCDG010526105.1_pt1 | contig 40911 bp, 32 predicted proteins | sample 7442471 | NCBI WGS metagenome assembly JACCDG01 (sample SAMN15323444, study PRJNA562643) | freshwater metagenome | isolation source: river surface water | place: USA:Blue River Watershed | collected 2017-08-17
GATGTCGGCTCATCGCATCCTAGAGCTGAAAAAGGTTCTAAGGGTTAGGCTGTTCGCCTATTAAAGCGGTACGCGAGCTGGGTTTAGAACGTCGTGAGACAGTTCGGTCCCTATCTACTACAGACGACGGATGATTGAGGGTGGCTGACCTTAGTACGAGAGGACCGGGGAGGGAAGACCTCTGGTGTATCGGTTGTTAATCTTAATTAGCATAGCCGAGTAGCTACGTCTTACCGAAAGAATCGCTGAAAGCATCTAAGCGAGAAATTGGGCCCAAGATAAATCATCCATAAAAAGATGTAGAAGACTACTACATAAATAGTTTTTGTGTGGAAGAGCCGAAAGGTTTTAAGCATAAAAAAACTAATGTTCTTAAAATATCATCAATATCTTTAAAGGTCAAATGTGATATAACTAATTTAGAAGTCTAAATTTAGTTAAGGTTTCAGTTTAAAAATTATATTCATTAAATTGGTAAACTTTCAGTCCAGGTAGCTCAGTTGGTAGAGCACAAGACTGAAAATCTTGGAGTCGCTAGTTCGATCCTAGTCCTGGACATTTGAGCACTCAAAGCAAGTTCCCAAGGCACATAGCTCAGTCGGTAGAGCAGACGCCTTTTAAGCGTCTAGCCCCCGGTTCAAGCCCGGGTGTGCCTATAACTTATAAAGAAAATGTTATTAATAAATTTAATGACAACAACTACAGAACATTATACCAGCATGCCAGCGATTTTTAATTTAAATACGGTTATGGATTGTACAATTATTCTTACCGGTATTGGTATGTTAGGAGTTTTAGCGAATAAACGTATGCTTTTATTAGCAGTTATTTCTATTGAACTTATGCTTTTTGGGTTAAACCTTATATTTGTAATAGGTTCTTTATATTTAGATGATATTGCGGGAGAAGTTGCCGCAACTTTTATCTTAACATTAGCTGGTGGAGAATCTGCTCTTGCATTAGCTTTAATTATGGCGTATTATCGTACGCATTTCAACATCTTTATTGCAGATTAATTTAAACAATAATTTAACAAGTAAAATTATGCGCAAACAAGCTCATCCATCATTAATTGTAACTAAATTACAACAAAAAGACGGCGGTGTTTATAAAAAACGTTGAGTATTTTTTAAAAAAACATTACCATTAGAGGTTGTATCAAGACAAGCTCAAATATCATATACTTCTGAAATTGAGAATTGACCTTTTAAATTAGATTTAAAAAGTGTATCTCAATCAACAACAACTAATAATAAATAATGCCAACAATCCATCAATTGACTAAACAAGATCGTTTAACAAAACAACGATCTCAACGCCGTCCAGCATTATCACAATGTCCACAGAAAAAAGGGGTTTGTATTAAATTAGTTATACGAACTCCAAAAAAACCTAACTCAGCACAACGTAAATTAGCACTTCTACGTTTAAGCAATCGTCGTCGTATTTATGGTTATATTCCAGGGGAGAAAAAACATAGTTTACAGGAACACTCGGTTGTAATGGTCCGTGGTGGTCGTGTTAAAGATTTACCTGGAATTAAATATAAATTAGTACGTGGTGTTTATGATTTTGAAGGATTAGTAGGGCGTAAAAAAGCCCGTTCTAAATATGGAACAGTTAAAGTAAAGAACAAGTAAATAAAAATGATTGATTATAATAAATTATTCTGACGCTTAATGTCAAACTTACCTTTTGGCGTTCGGACTATCGTCCTGCATTTGATTAGCTTATTTATTTATTATTTATATTCGCGATAAGATCTAACCATACTCTTGACGAATAAACTAATGGAAGCATTACGTATTACCACCGCTACTAAGAGAACTACAAAACATCCTTTCCATATTGTGGATGTAAGCCCATGACCCCTATTATCAGCTTTTGGGGCTTTCTTTTTATTATTTGGGCTTACTTTATATGTTCATCAATATGCAGAAGGGTTTAAGCTTTTTGTTTTAGGATTTTTAACCACCTTAGTAGTTTCAGCGTTGTGATGACGCGATATCGTACGTGAAGGTACTTATGAAGGGGCACATACCTTTCAAGTTCAATACGGCCTCCGTTTCGGTATGATTTTGTTTATCGTTTCTGAAATTATGTTATTCTTTGCATTCTTTTGAGCTTATTTCCATTCAAGTTTAAACCCAGTTGCAGATATTGGGGGGGTTTGACCACCAAAAGGGATTGAGGTAATTAATCCATGATTAATTCCGCTTTTAAACACCGCTATTCTTTTAACTTCAGGGGCGTCATTAACTTGATCTCATGCCGCTGTTTTAGGGGGGTATCGTTTAGAAGCTATTACTGGATTATTATTTACTTTAGTGTTAGCGGTATTCTTTACAGCATTCCAAGCTTACGAATATTTAAATGCTCCTTTTGGGATTTCAGATGGTATTTATGGAACTACTTTTTATATGTTAACTGGATTACACGGATTTCACGTTATCGTAGGAACTCTTTTTTTAGGAGTAGCTCTTTATCGTCAAACTATTCATCATTATACTGTAAGTAACCATATTGGGTACGAATCAGCTGCATGATATTGACATTTCGTTGACGTAGTTTGAATTTTCTTATTCTTAGCTGTATATAGCTGAGGGGGGCAATAATTATATTGTTCTACTTAAAATTAAAGAATTTAAATTATAAATAGTACTAATGGTTAAAGTTAAAAGTAAAAAATTAAGTTTCTTCCCATGCAATTTTGTGAATGTTTATTTTACTAACCGAGTTTCAAAAACTCTATGTAAAAGCTCAACCTCAACAGGAGTCTATCTTCAAGCTAATGTTTATCGTATTGCAAAAGCGGATCCCCGATATAGAGTTACTCTATCTGTGTGTGATCGCTTTGAAAATATTAACCTTTCTAAATTTAAAGATCAAAATAATTTACTTTATACAACATCGCAAACTAAAAGTCTTTTTTCAAAAGAATTACTTTTAGTAAATCAAACAAAAAAACGCCAATTCTTTACAGTATTAAAAGAATTTATTATTGGATTGAATTATGATATCTCTGGGTTAGCCTTATATCAAAATCTTAGCAACAAACAAGGATCCCAAATTATATCATCAAATTTTTTTAAACGCGAAACCAATTATCTAAATTTTTATTATAATTTTTATTTAAATACTATTGCTTCTAAAAATCTAATAGGTTTTGCTAAACCATCTTTAAGTTTGTTAAATGCACAGATTATAACTAATCGTTTAACTTCTGTAATTCCATTATATTTAAACGGGTCATTATTTTTAAATATAGGTAAGTCAACTCATTATTCAACTTTAGGTGGGGGTGCCGCTTTAAATCCATTAACTTTAATGAAAGATGATCTACAAACGTTATATTTAAATATTCACACGTCATTAAATACTTGAGTTTCCTCAAATAATAAACAACCTATTCATGCTTTACCTGGGTTTGGGTTACAAGTTTTTACAAATGATATTATAAATTCATTGAAATATTCTCGTAGAGTAATAGCCTCTCAATATAAAAATACATTACGTAAAAATCGCTTTAAAGATTTAATTAAAGGGCGTAATTATTTCGATGCGGCTATACTTTCGCACTACCGCAACACGTCAGTAGATAAATTTAATTTAAAATCGCAGACTGGTAATCGCTTTTTAAATAAAGTTATTTGAAAAACAAATAATTATATAAAATTTAAAGAACGTAATCGCCGTATAATAAAGTCTGTAAAAATAAAATATCCATTTTTAAAAAAAAACCATTTATATTCTTTCTTTACTTTACGTCATCGTTTTAACAAAAATAAGAAAACTAAAAAACGTTTAGTGGTTTTTGCTAAAAAACAACCTATCTTGAAAGGGAATACTAATCAAAATTTATTGTATCTGTTATTTAGATTAGAGGAAAAAATTGATTTACTTCCTGAAAATGTTATGACTAAGAAATTGATACGTGTTTATAATTTGATAAAAATTCTATTAAATGAAAAACAACAACGAGTTGCTCTTCAAAACGGTTTCTTATTTAATAAAAATCGAGTAATGACTTTACGTAAAGCTGGTTGAAAACGTTCTTTAAAAAAAACTATATTACATTTAGCGTCTAAATCTCAAGATAAAGTTATTAAGTTATTTGTTCTAGCTAAAAAATTATTATTAAAGTTTAATAAAACTAAATCAAAACGAAAATTAAAGAAAACCAAATTTAACTTAAAATTAAAACTACAGACGAAGGGGGCTTTAAAAAATATTCGTCGTGTAAAACCAAGATTACTTATTAAAACTAAAAACGTACGTAGAACGTTTAAGTTTAAATCTAAAGTAGTGAAGGTAATAAAAGCTAAAGTTATTAAATTTAAAGTAGTTAAAGCTAAAGTTATAAAAAAACGTTTTAAACGCAAACAAATATTTTCAGATAAAATCCGCTTAACTGAAAACTATACTCAATTAAAAGAAAACCGTAATGCTTTAGGGCTTTTAATTAATAAAAAAATTAACTTCTTTTTTATTAATGCTTTAGCTTTAACTAAATATGCATATAATGTTCAACGTAAATGGGATAAAAAACCTACACGCAGTCCAAATAAGTATTTACAAAATCTTGATCGTGATTTAATTAATCGTTATAAATATGTTGCTATTTATATTAAAGATTTTATTCGTGTTTGTTTTATAGGAATGTTTTTAAAAAAACCAACTTTTATTACACGTTTTATTGCTTTTTTAATATCTGAATTACCACGAAATCGTAAAGAAACTACTTTTTTAAAATGTGTTATGAAAATTGTACGTATATTTTCAGCGGAACGCGGGGAAATTGTTGGATTACGTATAAAATTTAAAGGACGTGTAAATCGTTGACGAAGAACTAAAGCGTTAACTGCAAATCGCGGACATATTGCATTTAATACTCTTACTAAACGTATTATTTATGGAAGCGCACATGCAATTAACCGTAAAGGGGCTATAGGTATTGGATTATGAATTTATTATAAACCTGAGTTTACTTACCAACCAAGACCGTCAATTACCTTTACACACTTAGAATTATCAAAAGAAAGTATTTTAAATTATATAAAATATTCACAAAAAAAAACACATTATCTTAAAAATTATAAAAAATTACTATTAACTTCTAAGTAATTTTAAATTTCTTGAAAAATCTATTTATCAAATTAAAAGTTAATGATTAATCCAACACCACGTAAATTTCGTAAACCAAATAAAAAAATAATTCGAAACACTTATGAAAATAAAAGTAACCGATTACGTTTTGGAGTTTTCGGGTTACAAGCTACAGAAAAAGGGTTTCTAACTGTATGACAAATTGAAGCAGTAAGAAGAACAATTACTGGGAAATTAAAACGAAAAGGGAAAGTTTGAATTCGAGCATTTCCTGATTATGCACGCACAGCCAAACCTAAAGAAGTTCGAATGGGGCGTGGTAAAGGTGCTGTAGATCGTTGAGTTTGTATTATAAAACCGGGTCGTATATTATTTGAAGTAAAAAGTCGAGATCGTCAAGCTGTACGTGACGCGTTAGCTTTTAGTTTACGTAAATTACCATTTCGCACTCAAGTTATCGGCCGATTATTAGAAATATAAAATGATTCAAGTTCAAACATGATTAAAAACTATGGATAATTGTGGGGCTAGATATGTTGAATGTATTAAAACTTTAGGTGGATTTAATCGTAAAGTTGCATATCCAGGGGATTTAATTTTAACATCTGTAAAAAGTCTACGCTTAATTCGAAAAGTTCGTGTAGGTCAAGTATATTTAGCTATTGTTACACGTGCAAGAAAAGAATCCCGATTTAAAGATGGTTCATCAAGCCGTTGTCAAAATAATGTAGTTTTAGTTGTAAACAAAAAGAAGCGTGTTATTGGGACTCGTGTTTTTGGATGAATTTCTCGTAAATTACGCCGTAAAAAATATATTCGACTTATTGTAATGGCAGGGCGTCATTTACTTTAATTGAATCTATAAAATTTAAACTAATATATAAAAATGGCATTTGAAAAAAATTTTAATATAAATACTTACCCAGCAATAGCTAGATTTAAAGAAAAGGCAATTTATGATCAACAACTTCATGCGCTAACAATGTTTCCTTATAATAATACTTCTCGTACTACAAACTTTTTTAAATTAATCTTAAATTTTTCATTAAAAGATGTAGCATTTAGTAAAAAAAAGGCATTACCATTTTTCATTGCAATGGAACTTTTAACTAATCAAAAATGTGTTGCAACTATTTCATCTAAGAATGTAATTTTATGAAAATTAAGAAAAGATAGTTTAGTTGGATGTAAAGTTACATTACGTAAACATAATTTATATGAATTCCTTGATAATCTTTATATTACAATACCTCGCATGGAAAAATTTAAATCAATAAATCGTAGTGTATTAGATAAACGTATAACTAATTCATTCACATTAAATATTAGTGAATTAGTTCTTTTTTATCCAATTGAATTAGGTTTAGGTATTAATAGTGAAGTAAAACGCCTAGATATTAACTTTATTTTTAAAGGAATGTCTGTTGAAGAGAAAATCTTTTTATTAACTTCAAATAAGATTCCAATTTATTAATCAAACTTTAATAAAATAATAAATTAATGCGCTTATTTAAAATAGATGGTCGAGAAATTCGAAGCTTTAAATTACAACAACAAATTTTAAATTTACGACAATTTTTTGATAAAAAACATTCTTTTGGGGTGTTTATGATGAATGATCTTTTACAACCAGAAGATCGCATGTCTAAAAGACCTGTGTATAATACTCATAATTTAAAAATAGAAAAATTACCGAAGAAAGTAGGAAACTATCTTACTCAGCATAAAAATTGAGCTGTAATCTCTAAACTTCTTTCAGGTAATGTCTTTTTAATCCAAAATAAAACTGAGGGGCATATTTTACCTAAAGAAACCTTAAATTTTTTACTACAGAATGAAAAATATGCATTACGTTTTCTATTTTGAAATCAAAGTTTTTATAGAGCTAAGGCTTTAAATGACTTATTAAAACTATCAACCACTGATGATTTTAAAATGGATTTTAAATTAGGTTATCAAATTTTAAAACTTTCTACAATTTTAATGTCTAAAAAACAAAGTATTTTCTTTATAAAATCTTTTGCTGTACGTACATCAAAAGTTGTTGAAGTAGCCCAAACTTCTATAACAACAAATAACCAATCTAACACTTTTATTTTTTAATATATTCTCAGAAAGTTTTTTAGAAACCACTGTCGTTAAGATAGTTTATACTTTTGTTTTAAGTAAGAAAACTTATAAAAACAATATCAAAGAATGTTATATTTATGAAGATTTGAACAAATTCGTTTTTTTACACCTTTAATTATAATTTTATTTTTAAGTCAATTTGCGTTATCATACGCCGTTCTAGTATTACCTACCTTAGTAGTAGTCTCTTTACTTTTTAAATTAATTGATTATCGTTGAACTCTTGCTTTAAATGGGTTATCTCTATTAATCAGTATTGAGATGGCATACTTTGGATTTTCATCGTATCCAAATTTAGAAGAAATTCTAAGTGTAACTCATTTAGCAGATTTTTTAACTACAACACCTACAGACAGCATATCAAGTGCGTTTATGGTATTAACTAATCTTTTCATTTTTCTTTGTGTTTTTAGTTTAAATCCTAAAAGCACTGAAAATTTAGAGGAAGTTTTACTTCATTTAAATTTATTACAATTAGGGGTTAGTCTTGCTTTTTGAACTTTAGATCTTCTAGGATTTTTTATTGCTTTTGAGTTAACACTCATCCCAATCTATTTCTTAGTTTTAATTTGAGGATCTCGACAACGCCGTATCCGTGCAAGTTATTTAATTTCAATATATACACTTTTAGGGTCAATTTTCATGTTTTTTAATATCTTATATATTTATTCTAAACTTGGAACTACAAGTTATGATGCTATTTTAAGTGTTGATTTTACCTTAGAAGAACAACGCTTCTTATGAATAACTTTTTTTATAGCATTTGCTGCAAAAATACCATTGTTTCCATTACATATTTGATTACCTGAAGCTCACGTAGAAGCTCCAACTATAGGGTCAGTTCTTTTAGCGGCCTTACTTCTTAAATTAGGAACTTATGGGTTAATACGTTTCTCACTCCCATTATTTCCTGAAGGAACGGTCTATTTCGGTCCATTAGTTTCAACATTAGCTATTATGGGGGTTGTTTATACGAGTATTACAGCTATACGTCAAATTGATTTAAAAAAAATTATTGCATATTCTTCAGTTGGTCACATGAACGTTGTATTATTAGGAATAATGTCATCAACGGTTGAAGGACTCTCAGGTGCTATCTTTCAGATGTTAAGTCACGGTGTCGTATCAGGGGCTCTTTTTTTTGCAGTAGGGGTTATTTATTCTCGATATAGCGTACGTTCTCTTAAATACTTTGGAGGGCTTACATTCTTTTATCCATTATTTGCGATAGTATTCTTAATTTTTTCAATGGCAAATATAAGCTTTCCTTTAACAAGTAGCTTTGTTGGAGAGTTTTTAATCTTTATGGGGCTTTTTCAATATAGTTTTTGAGCTACAGTATTCTCAGCCACTAGTATGGTTTTAGGGGCGGTTTATACATTATGAACTTATAATCGTATCTTTTTTGGAAATTTTAAAGTTGTTTCATTAGAGCGCTTTAAAGATTTAGATCGAAAAGAAGCAATCTTATTTGGAATTTTAATTGTTATCTTATTTTGAATGGGTATTTTTTCTTCATATGTGCTTGATTTTTTTATGGAAGATGTTATATATTTACTTGAATTAGCTAAAAGCAAAGATTTTTAAAAAATTCCCTAAAGAAATTTTCCCGATTTCAATTATCATATGTTTTTATTTTTAATATATAATATAAGTATATTTAGTCTTATGTTTTATATTAAGCTTTAGTAGCTCAGCGGTAGAGCGAATGGCTGTTAACCATTAGGTCGTTGGTTCAATCCCAACCTGAAGCGTTTTATACAATGTTATTTTCTAAATTTAAATCATTTAATAAATCAAATAAAGCCCTCTCAAATAAAGGGGGTCGTAATAGCTTTGGACGTCTCACTGTAAATCATCAAGGTGGCGGGCACAAACGTATTTACCGACAAATTGATTGAAAAAGATCATTTGAAGAGGGTATTATTACTAACTTTGAATATGATCCAAATAGATCTGCATATTTAATGAAAATTTACGCTAAAGAAAGTAATTCTGATAATTACAGATATTATCATTGTATTGCGCCTAAAGGGGTTAAAGCTTTAGATAAAATTCGAACTTTCACTCAAAAAACTAAAAGTATTCAATTACGTGCAGGAGATGCATCAATCTTAGCAAACTTTGAATTTGGAGATTTTTTACATAATGTTGAAGATATTCCAGGCAATAAAGTTCTTTTTGCACGATCTGCTGGAACATTTTGTCAAGTTTTACAACATGCTTCTTCAGATTACTTACGTTTACGTCTTCCGTCAGGAAGTCAACGTTTAGTTCCAACTGTAGCTAAAGGAACATACGGAGTTGTTGCAAATGAAAATCATATTTTACAAACTATAGGAAAAGCTGGTAGATCTCGTTGATTAAATAAACGCCCATCAGTACGTGGAGTTGCGATGAACCCGGTGGACCATCCTCATGGAGGGGGTCAAGGTAAAACAAAAGGAGGTAGACCCTCAGTGACACCATGATCTAGACCAACTAAAGGGCAGCCTACACGAAATCCTCGTAAACGTAATATACGTATTTTAACTGGTATAAAAATTAATACAAATAAGACTAAATAAATGTCTCGTTCAAGTTGAAAAGCTGTTTACTTACATCCAGAATTTATGATACAACAGCAATTAGTGGCTAAACCAAATCAATTAAAAGATGTAGTTCTTTTTAACCGAGCTTCTGTTATCACTAAACAAATGTTAGGTTTAAATTTAGATATATATAATGGTGTACGTTTTTTCTCGATTACTGTAAGTCCGGATATGATCGGTCATACTGTAGGGGAGTTTGCGCCTACTCGTAAAAAACCAATCGAAAAAAAAAAGAAAAAAAAATAATAAATGGGACAAAAAATTCATCCTAACGGTTTAAGAGTTTCAATCCATCGAAAGTGAAATCAGTCATGATTTGCTTCTAATTCAGAATGACGTGATCTTTTTTTTCATCAACAACAATTAGAAACTTTCTTTAAAGCATTCTTTTATTTTAATCCATATACTAAAAAATCTATAACAAAACGTATTTTACTTGTTGATTTAAAATTATATAAATATACAGCACGTCAACTATTCTTATTTATTTTCTTCTATAAAATGCGTACACGTAGACGTCGTCCTATTAAAACTTTTATGACTAAAAAGCGCCAAGTTTCAATTATGCGTAATCAATATAATCAAAAATATAGATCATTTTGATTAAAAAAAAGAGTATAATTCTTGAAAAATTATAAAAAGTTCTAATGTTAAATTCATCATTTTTTAAACGTTTAGCAAACTACTTCCCTAATATCTTAGTATTATCAAATAATACTGAGTTTTTTATAAAAGTTCCTGCAGCACGTTGTCTCCAATTAATTACATTCTTACGATTATCTTCAACCTCATTATGCAAAATTCTTACTGATATGACTGCAATCGATCGTGGAGTTGAAAAACGACGTTTTTTTGTAACTTATGCGCTTACCTCAATTCGCTATAACGCGAGATTAATGGTAATAACTGCTTTAGCAGAGAGTGAAACTCATGAAAGTGTTACTAGCCAATATAAAGGGGCCGGTTGATTAGAACGTGAAATTTGAGATATGTTTGGTATAATATTTACTAACCATCCAGATCTCCGTCGTATATTAACTGATTATGGTTTTAAAGGGCATCCGTTAAGAAAAGAATTTCCCGTTACTGGTTTTATTGAAAGTCTTTATAGTTTAATTGAAGGGGGTCTTGTATATGTTCCAGTAAGTTTACCGCAAGCGTATAGAACTTGAACTTTTAATCAAAATTTTGATAATAATTCTAAATAAAAAATGGAAATGCAAACAAATATTCAAAATCAAACAAACATTCAAATTCAACTAAAGGTAACTGGCTATCATTACTATTATATTAACCGTGTAGTTCTTCTTTTACGTGAAAAATTAAAGAATAGTTTTCCACAAGCAACTTTACACCAAACTTTTTTACCAGAAAAAATAGAACAATTCACGGTTTTACGTTCACCTCATGTAGATAAAAAAGCGCGAGATCAGTTTTCAAGAAATATTCAAACTCGATTATTGACTCTAACTATTAAAAGTGTAGATATGCCTACAACTACACGTGATTTAAATAAATTGTTTAATAGTTTAAATGACGTAGTGGTTGGAGTAAGTATACGCATCCGTACAACTTTAAAATAAAATTTGGACTGTAACTTGCATTATTATAAAAATCGATTATAGCTTTATATTAATTTTCGGATTGTAATAAATCTATATGTTATATATATATAATATATAACTTTTGACAGTAAGTATTGTTAACTACTTAACAATATTTGTCGTCGTCAAGGGTATGGTTAGGTCTTGTAGCGCGTACAAGTAATTGACCAAAACAGATTCCACACATTAAACCTAGAATGAGGTCGGATGCTAAGCAACAGAATAATCTATTGGGATCTATCATTTTTCTTTATTTGTTTTTATTTAAGCTTTAACTGCGGCTAAGATACTTGCCTGATAAATTTCTGGATCATCAAACCCTGGGATTGATTTTGACCCAAAACTTTGGAAAGCTCAGATTCCTATTGGCATGAATCCGTGATTTACCCCGCAGAGTTCACTACATTGTCCGTAATAACGACCTGCGTAACGAATAAGTACTGAAGTTTGATTTAAGCGCCCAGGACACGCATCAAGTTTTACTCCTAAAGATGGGATAGCTCAGCTATGTAATACGTCACTTGAAGTAATAATAAAACGAACTGAACGGTTAGCTGGTACTTGTAAAAGATTATCAACAGCGAGTAAACGATATTCATGGCGTTTGAGGGTACGTAAGCGTTCAGTTAATTCATCATCACCTAACATGTAGCTATCAAAATTAGAAGTTCCAGAAGTATTAATTTCAAATCCTTCCCCTAAAGTTTCATTATAAAGAGAAGCTACAACATCAAGGTCTAAAGTCTCATAAGATCAATATCATTGATGTCCTACTACTTTAGCGGTGAAAAAAGGTTCTACAATTTCATCTACAGAATAAAGAAGTGAAAAAGATGGAATTGCGATAAGTATAAGAATTAAAGCAGGTAAAATAGTTCAAATAATTTCAATTACAGAAGCGTGTACTAATTTAACGGCAGGTTTTTCACTATTTTCATTGAAACGAATGTTTGAAAAGTCACGTAAACATACAGAAAGTACATATAATACAAATCCGAAAATAAAGGCTAAGAAAATCATGAGGTCATCGTGAAAGGCTACAATACCGTCAAAAATTGGAGCACCTGATTTTTGGAATCCAAATTGATAGTTAGATTTAGCAGCCCCGATAATTTCAGAATGTACAGGCGCTGATACTGCGAAAGTTAATGCATATTTTGAGTAATTAGTATTATTTTCAGTATGGAAGAAAGATACTCAAACAACTACAAAGAAAAAAATAAGAGCATAGAATGAAATATTGCTTCCTAATGAAGCTACTTTATTTCACCCAAGATAAACATCAGGATAATCTGGAATTCGACGTGGCATACCAGCTAATCCTAAGAAATGCATTGGGAAGAAAGTTAAGTTAACTCCAATAAAAGTTAATCAGAAATGAATTTTACCGGCAATTTTTGGAATGTTAATTCCTACAATTTTTGGGAATCAATAGTAAAATCCTGCAAAAATTCCAAATACAGCCCCCATAGAAAGCACGTAATGGAAGTGGGCTACTACGTAATAAGTATCGTGAAGAGCAATGTCTAACCCTCCATTAGCTAAAGCAACCCCAGTTAATCCTCCAACAGTAAATAAGAAAATGAATCCAATAGTAAATAAGTTAGCTGGATGATTTAAATTTAAAGATCCTCCTCAAAGAGTTGCAAGTCAGCTGAAAATTTTAATTCCAGTTGGCACTGCAATAATCATAGTAGCTGCGGTAAAATAAGCACGAGTATCTACATCTAATCCAACTGTATACATATGGTGAGCTCATACGATAAATCCTAAAATACCAATAGATACCATCGCATAAACCATCCCTAAATAACCAAATACAGGTTTTTTAGCTCCAGCTGAAACAATATGGCTAACGATACCAAAAGCTGGTAAAATTAAAATGTAAACTTCTGGATGTCCGAAGAATCAGAATAAATGTTGATATAATACAGGATCTCCTCCTCCAGCTGGATCATAAAAGCTAGTATTAAAGTTACGATCAGTTAAGAGCATAGTAATAGCTCCCGCAAATACAGGTAATGATAAAAGAAGTAAGAAAGTAGTGATGAGAACTGCTCATACAAAGAGTGGTAATTTATGGAAAAACATACCAGGAGCTCTCATATTAAAAATAGTTACAATAAAGTTGATTGAACCTAAAATAGAGCTAGTTCCACTTAAATGGAAACTAAAAATAGCTAAATCTACAGATGGTCCTGAGTGTGCTTGAATACTTGAAAGTGGCGGATATACAGTTCATCCAGTTCCGGCTCCAGTTTCAACTAATGCAGATAATAAGAGTAAGATAAGTGAAGGTGGCATTAATCAAAAACTGATGTTATTCATACGTGGAAAGGCCATATCAGGAGCTCCAATTAATAATGGAACGAATCAATTACCAAACCCTCCAATAAGAATAGGCATAACCATGAAGAAAATCATTAAGATAGCATGAGCGGTAATAATTACATTATAAAATTGATGGTTTCCCCCTAAAATTTGATGCCCAGTTCCTGCGAGCTCCATACGAATGAGGATTGAAAGTCCTGTTCCTAAAATTCCAGAAAGAGCCCCGAAAATAAGATAAAGAGTCCCAATATCTTTATGATTAGTTGAGAATAATCATCTCTTTAAGGTTTGTTCTCTTTCCGGTGAATTGAAAAGAGTTGACATAACCTTAAATTCTTGTTCTCATTAGTAAATAAATTCAATTCTTTGAGTCAATCAAAATCTTGAATTTATTAAAGTTTTTAATTATTTATTTATAATATTTATATGCAAATGTAGGCGTCTTATTTATTTTTAAATATTTAAAAGTAATATTAATTAATATTCCAACCAGTAAATGTTTTTCAAATTAAAGATATTAAGAACAATATTTAATCAAATATTTTCTAAATGCGGCGTCATTTTAATTTAAATAATATTTAAGCTTTTTTTTAAAAAGGTGATTGCTTAATTTTTTTTAATGGATAGTTTAATTTAAAAATTAATGAAAAGTTGTTAAATGTTAGTAATTCATGGGGTAACTATTGCTACAGAAAAAAAAGTAATTTATGCGCTCCCTATTCTTTTTGGAATAGGCCTTCCAGCGGCTAAAAGAATTTGTAAAGAATTAGGTTTTGCACCTCAATTAACTCTTCCACAATTAACAGAGATTCAGCAATTAGAGTTAACTAAAAAAATCAAAGCTGAATATCGTCTAGAGAATAATTTACGTGAAGAAATTAAGGGTAATATTCAACGCTATATGACTAATGGAAGTATTCGCGGATTTCGTCATAAAAATAGACTTCCTGTACGAGGGCAGCGCACTCATTCAAACGGTAAGACCCCACGTCGTGTAATTATGGGGCTTGCAATTAAACGTTAGTTTAAACCTATTATTATTTAGGTTAATAATTTTGAGTAGAGATTTAATTGAAAATAGTATTTTGAATGGCGGATGTAGCTCAATTGGTAGAGCGCTGAATTGTGATTTCAGATGTTGTTGGTTCAAACCCAATCATTCGCCCATTCTCAAATAAGGAGAAGATTTAAAGATATTGGGGTATAGCCAAGTGGTAAGGCAGCGGGCTTTGAATCCGTCATGCAAAGGTTCGAATCCTTTTACCCCAAATATTAATAATATATAATGGCAGCAACATTCGCAAATCGAAATAAAAAACTAGACTTTACTCGAACTGAAGGGGCTTGATGTTTTTTCCTCTTCTGCATAATTCTTTTTGAATGTAGTATTCTGGCTGAAAACTATAGTACATGATTTGCTAATGATGAAGAAGATAGTTAAAGTTAAATTGTTTACTGGGTCTCTAATTCTAAGCAATTGCTTTTTATACGTTCGATCTTTCTTTATCAAAGTTTAAATCTGTCTGAAGTTTTTAAAGTAATTTTATGTCTTATATTTTAGGACTTAATTACTTACAGTATACTACCATTCTAATTGCAATAGTTCTTGCACTTACCATCTCTGGAGTGGTGCTTGGCCTCTCTTTCCTTTTAGCAATCCAAGCTCCTGATTCTGAAAAAACATCAGCATATGAGTGTGGTTTCGAACCTTTCGAAGATGCTCGTAATCGCTTTGATGTTCGCTTTTATATTGTGGCGATTTTATTTTTAATATTTGATTTAGAAGTGGCACTCTTATTACCTTGAGGGGTTACTCTCGGGACATCTGGAAGTACTGGATATATCTATGCTATGAGCTTCCTTTTAATTTTGACTGTTGGGTTTATTTATGAAGTTGTTAAAGGGGCTTTAAATCCTCAATAGTTTGTAGATCTTATAGATTTTAAGATAAAAATTCTGCTGTAGCTTTAAAAATGTCTGAACACTTGATAAATATAACTATAAATAACAGAGATTATCAAGTACCTTCGACTACTACTATTTTAAAAGCATGCGAAGAGGTATCTATTGAAATTCCTCGCTTTTGTTATCATGAAAAATTATCAGTTGCAGGTAATTGTCGTATGTGTTTAGTGGAGGTTGAAAAATCACCTAAACCTGTAGTATCTTGCGCGATGCCAGTAAGTAAAAATATGGTGATTTACACAAGTACACCTTTAGTACAAAAAGCTCGTGAAAGTGTATTAGAGTTTTTATTAATTAATCATCCATTAGATTGTCCAATTTGTGATCAAGGGGGTGAATGTGATCTTCAAGATGAAGCTTTACAATTTGGATCAGATCGTGGACGTTTTTTTGAAACTAAACGCGGGGTAGAAGATAAAGATTGTGGGCCTATTATTAAAACAATAATGACTCGATGCATTCATTGTACTCGATGTGTTCGTTTTAGTGCGGAAATTGCAGGGCAAGAAACTATGGGTTCTTTTGGTCGTGGAGATGAGACGGAAATTGGTACTTATGTTCAATCATTTATTAAAACCGAATTATCTGGAAATTTAGTAGACCTTTGTCCAGTGGGGGCTTTAACATCTAAGCCTTATGCATATACCGCGAGAAGTTGAGAGTTGCGTCGTGGTGAAACTATTGATTTTTTTGATGCACTTTGTGTCGATATAAATGTTCAAACACGTAAGGTTACTCAAAATAAATTTGACCATGCGATTCAAAGTCAAAATACTCAATTAGGTACTCCACGCCTATCCACTCGTGAAGAGATCGTTAGAATCTTACCTCGTGCTAACGGTCTGCATAGTGATAATTGAATTTCGGATAAAACTCGCTATGCGTTTGACGCTTTAAATCGCGGGCGTTTAACTTCTTGACATAAGGGTGCGAAAGGTCTAAAAAATCATGGATTATTCCTCCATTATGCTTACGCCTCTCTTGAACAACGCCAAAATTTATTATTAGATTTCTACGATTATTGAACTGGGGGTGTTTTCTTAGCAGAAACTCAATTAGGCCGTGTAGTAACGATTTTTGATGGGGCTCAAGATTTTGAAACTCTTGCATTATCTAGCATAATGTTAAAGTATTTTGGGGTTTCAGACTTTCATTATAGTAATTATAGACTTCAATTAAATAATGATTTACCTAATTTTTTTACATTAAATAATGGATTTAAATCTATTGAACTTTTAAATAGTTTACTTTTAATAGGGGTTAATCCGCGTTTTGAAGCTTCATTATTGAACACTAATTTACGAAAACAACAATTACAACGTGGAACTTCTTATTTCAGTATTAATCCGTTTACAGATTTAAAATATAATCATAATCATTTAGGGGCTGGATTACGTAGTTTAATCGGGTTAATTGAAAATCGTATTAGTTCTGCAAAACAAATGTATACTGTGCAAAACGCTGCAGTCTTTATAGGGGCTGAAAGTCTTAAAGGTAAAAATGGATTAATTTTACAAAATTTAATTCGTTTTTTTGGTAAAAAGTTTTTTGCTAAAACTAAGTCGGCCGATCTTTTAGCAACCATCCATGCTAATATAACCACAATAAATATGGCGGAATTAGGTTTAGATATTGGAGTACGTTCAGATTTACATGTTGAAATGATAAAAGATCGCCAAGTTGAAACACTTTTTGCAATTCAACCACAAAATTTTAATGAAAAAAAATGAATTTCAACTTTAGGGTATACTAATACTACTTTATTTGCAACTCATAAACCTGCGAAAACTGTTTTTGATCAGTATCTTCCAATTAAATCTCTTTATGAAAAAAATGGTTCTACTTTTAACACAGAAGGGCGTCTCCGTCGTTTTTATAAAGTAGTTGATGCTCCAGTAGGATTACAACCAGTTGAGAATAATCTTTTAATGGTTTTACGCACTACTTTTCCTGATTTTGAATGGGTTCAGTTATTAAAAGATTTTTGATTCTTTAAACAAACATGAAATTTTGATGAAATGATGGAAGAATCTCCAAATTCTTATTTTATAGATTATTTAAATTTTAATGAAGTTGCACACCAAGTTACTTTAACGGTATTTACGCCAACTATTGAGAACTTTTATATGTCTGATTTAATATCACAAAACTCATTAGTTATGGCGGAAACTTCAATCTTTGTAAACCCATTAACTCCAAAATTTATAACTGCTATTAAATAGTTCTGCACTTAAGTGATTTTATAAAGGATTTTATATAGGGTAAAATTATTTAAATACCTGGTTATTATTAAAAGTTTAATAGGCTTAATTGTACCAAATTTAATACAAAAATTAATGTAGCACTAGGATAAAGGCCTAGACCCAATACAATTCGAAAATTAATATAATGTTTTTTACCGTATTATAGAGAAATTTAAAATTATTCATATTTACGCAATTTAAAAATAGTTTGTATAAAAGAGTGAATTTTTGAATGATTTAAATTTTTAGACAAATGGCTGAGTGGTCGAAAGCGCTAGTCTTGAAATCTAGTGCGCTTGTAAAAGCGTCGTGGGTTCGAATCCCACTTTGTCTGTATATTATGTAATCTATATTTTTTTAAAGGATTATGTAAAACACAATTTGCGTCCCCTTCGTCTATTGGCTAGGACAGTACCCTTTCACGGTGAAAAGACGGGTTCAATTCCCGTAGGGGACATAAACATTTTAGAATGTTGACAGTGTTATTGTGACATTTTACCACAAATAACCTCCACTATAAATAATTGCAGAGTCAAGTCTTAGGAAATTGAAAACATCGAATTAAATTTAAAAAATAGAATGTATTTAACTCTTATAAGTTTACCATTACTTAGTAGTATTGTTGCTGGATTTGGCGGACGCTGATTAGGCGGGCGCGGTTCAGCTATTATTAGCACTTTATGTATTATTAGTACCTTTTTGTTATCTTGTTTTGCTTTTTATGAAGTAGCTTTATTAAAAAGCCCTTGTTTAATTAAATTAACACCATGATTTGTAACAGAAACCTATGATTTAACTTGAGGATTTTTATTTGACACTTTAACTGTTGTTATGTTAATTGTTGTAACCTCAATTTCAAGTTTAGTACATCTTTACTCTTCTGAATATATGGGTGAAGATCCACATCTTTCACGTTTTATGGCATACTTATCTTTCTTTACCTTTTTCATGCTTATATTAGTAACGGCAGATAACTTTATCCAAATGTTTGTAGGTTGAGAAGGGGTTGGGCTTTGTTCATATCTTCTTATTAATTTTTGATATGGACGTATTCAAGCTAATAAAGCTGCACTTAAAGCGATGATTGTTAATCGTATCGGGGATTTTGGGTTGGCGTTAGCAATTTTTACTATTTATTATTATTGTCAAAGTTTAGATTACGGGGTAGTATTTTCTTTAACACCTTTAATTTGAGATTATTCATTACCATTTATTACAACATTTAATATTAATGTTCTTGATTTTATAGGGTTGTGTCTTTTTATCGGAGCTGTAGGTAAATCTGCTCAAGTTGGGCTTCATACTTGATTACCTGACGCTATGGAAGGTCCTACCCCCGTATCCGCATTAATTCATGCGGCAACAATGGTTACAGCTGGGGTGTTTTTACTTTGCCGTTGTTCTATTATATTAGAATTTGCACCAAGCGTATCTGTAATTATTACGATTGTTGGGGGGATGACAGCCTTTTTAGCTGCAACCACTGGACTTTTACAAAATGATTTAAAACGTGTAATTGCCTATTCAACATGTAGTCAGTTAGGATACATGGTATTCGCAGCAGGATTATCAAGTTATTCAGTAAGCGTATTCCATTTATCAAATCATGCTTTTTTTAAAGCTCTTTTATTTTTAGGGGCGGGTTCTGTAATTCATGCTATGGGTGATGAACAAGATATGCGTAAAATGGGTGGACTTGTTAAAATTTTACCATTTACGTATGCAACTATGGTAATTGGATCTATGGCATTAATGGGATTTCCTTTCTTAACAGGATTCTATTCAAAAGATTTAATCTTAGAATTAGCATATGGAAGCTTTACAGTAGAAGGTCGCTTTGTATATTCTCTTGGAGTTCTTGCGGCTTTTTTTACTGCGTATTATTCAATGAGACTTTTAGCTTTAACTTTTTTACGTGCTCCTAATGGGAATCGCTATTTTTATGAACATTCACATGAATCACCACTTCCAATGACCATCCCACTCTTTTTATTATCTTTTGGGAGTATTTTTATTGGATATTTAAGTAGAGACATGTTTGTTGGGGTTGGAACAGATTTCTGAGGCAATGCGTTATTTACCTTACCGTCAAATGAATATATTTTAGAAGCAGAATTTTTAGATTATGGGATTAAATTAATTCCATTAATTTTTAGCTTTTCTGGTGCAGGATTAGCGATTGCACATTATTTACGTTATTTTAACTTTTTATTTGAATTAAAAAGCACTAAGACTGGACGTTTAATTTATACTTTCTTAAATCGAAAATGATTTTTCGATAAAGTGTATAATGAGTGAGTTTCTCAAAATATTTTAAATATTTCTTATCGCGATACATATCAAAATATGGATCGTGGAATTCTAGAATTTTTAGGTCCACAAGGATTTGCAACTCAAATTTCACAATATACATCAAAAATGACAGCACAATCTTTAGGATTTACATATCATCAATTATTTATATTATTAGGAGCACTTTCAATTATTCTTTTCTCATTTGCGAGCTGACCTATTTTTATAAATTGATTACCTTTAGATTTTGTATTAATATTAATCTTAATTTTATTCTATATTTGACTCTAAATTTAAAGAGTTAAAGGGGAGGTGGTCGAGTGGTCGAAGGCACCGGCTTGCTAAGCCGGCACACTTGAAAAAGTGTCGTGGGTTCGAATCCCATCCTTCCCGTTAAAAATTTCATAAACAATTAATAAATAATTGAACTTTTAAGATAATAAGAGCGAGGTAGTTCAGTGGTAGAACAGCGGGATCATAATCCGAAAGTCGGGGGTTCAAGCCCCCCCCTCGCTAAATTAAAATAATGGCTATGTATAAAATGATTTTAACCAATCCATTAGGTGCAACAGTAAGTAATCATATCGATACTTATCCAACTCCATTAAATTTAACTTATTTATGAGGGTTTGGATCTATTGCAGGTATTGCTTTAGTAACTCAAATCGTTTCAGGGGTTTTACTTGCAATGCACTATGCTGCAGAAGTACACATTGCTTTTAATAGTGTAGAACATATTATGCGTGATGTAGTTGGTGGGTGAGCTCTCCGTTATATTCATGCTAATGGGGCTTCAATGTTTTTTATTGTTGTATATACCCATATGTTTCGTGGATTATATTACGGATCATATTTCCAACCTCGCGCTAATTTATGATATAGCGGGGTTGTAATTTTCGTTCTTATGATGGCAACAGCTTTTATGGGATATGTACTCCCATGAGGACAAATGAGCTTTTGAGGGGCTACTGTTATTACTAACCTCTTTTCAGCTATTCCTGAAATAGGAACTTCAATTGTACAACTTTTATGAGGAGGTTTTTCAGTAGATAATCCAACGCTTAATCGTTTTTTCAGTCTTCATTATCTATTACCATTCCTTATCGCTGCTTTAGCTTTTTTACATTTAATTTTACTCCATCAACCAGGTTCAAATAATCCATTAGGAGTTTCTTCAATCTATGACCGCGTACCTTTCTATCCATATTTTTATGTAAAAGATTTATTTGGATTATGTATCTTTGTCTGAATTTTTTCAATGTTTGTTATTTATGCCCCAAATTATATGGGTCATCCAGATAATTATATTGAAGCAAATCCATTAGTAACTCCAGCACATATTGTACCAGAATGATACTTCTTACCATTCTATGCAATTTTACGTACTGTGCCAGATAAACTTGGAGGGGTTGTATTAATGTTTTTAGCTATTGTAATTTTAGCGTTTCTTCCAGTAGTAGATACTTCAGCTTTTAGAAGCAACTTTTTTAAACCATTAAATATTTGATTATTTTGATACTTTTTTGGGGATTCAATTAGTTTAGGTTGAATCGGACAAGAAATTGTAGAAAGTCCTTTCATTGAAATGGGGGTTTTCGTTACAGTATCTTACTTTGCATATTTTATGCCAAGTTTAAGTTTTACTGGATTCCTTGAAAATAAAGTTATTGCCAGCGAATTACGATTTGCGGGGGTGGGTACACCTATAGCGTCAACCATACAAGCACAATTACCATTAGGAGGCATTCAATCTCCGGATGTTAGTTTAATTGCAGGGCCTGGATTAGAGTACGGTAATAAAACTTCGGAATATGCGATGCGATTTCAAGATGCAATTATTGTATCAGGCGAAACTCCTGGAGCATATGCTTGCGAACCACTTCAAGCATATGGAAGTTGATTATGAAATAGCGCCGCTGGATTTTTTGCAGTAGGTTATCCAAGTCGTCTTGCTGAAATTCATCCTGCTTTATGAAGAGGTGTTCCAGATTTTGGGGCTGGTCTAGTCGATCCTATCTGAAATTCTACTTATATTTCACATTTAAGAGACTTTAATGCAGATCATACTTATCCATCGTTTTCGAATATTAAAAATATAATGAGATTTGGCCGTGAGATTGACTTTATGATGATGGGGTATTCTGATATGAGTATATTTTTTAGCAACCCTGATATTCGTTACGGTATCTGAAAAAGTACTATGGCGCATATGCCAGTAGCTTTAATTAATTTTCTTGATACGGCTCCCGATCAGATTTGTGTATTTCTTAATAGCATGATTAATGATGTTCGTTTTGCGCATCTTATTCCAGATTTCTATTTTAATCTTGTTCGTGTAAATCCATCAATAGTGTGAGAAGGGTTTATTGTACATTTAGGTCTTATCCAAGTAATTGTAGTAGCGTTATTTATACTTTTTGTAGGTTTCTTTTTTGATAAAGGGGCTTCTCTTACAGCATTTCTCAATAAAATCTCTGCTTACTATTTAGTAACAATAGCAGCACTTTATCAAGCGTCCATCTTTATAGTACCACATTACACTACAATGTATTATCAAATTTTATATCACGCTATACGCCCTTTTGTAAATATGGATCGACTCAATTTATACATACCTGGTCCAGATAACTTAACCTGAATGCGCTATGTGGATTTTACTAGAAATTCTTTTGAAGGTAAGCTTCGAAATTGAGATTTATTTATATCAGGAGTTCATAGTGATACTGCAATATTAGAGCACATGTTTTTGTTAAATATTGAAAATTTTGAAATATTAACTAAACAAGTTGATATGTGATTATATAATGGTTATTATGAATTCTTCTTTATTTTAATAACTCTTTTATTTGCTATTTTTTTTTATGGGATTAGTGATCGTTTTTTCATTGCAACAAGTAATGAATTAGAATTCCCGATTCTTCTTTTTTTCTTCTATATTGCAGCTCTTTTAGTTATGTTAGTATCTAACTTATTAGAGTTTGTATTAGCGATTGAAATTATTACTTTAGGATCATATGCATTGGCAGCGTATGAACGTAAAAATAAATTTAGTACGTATGGGGGGGTTCAATATTTTATTATTGGAAGTATTCCAAGTGCACTTTTAATTCTAAGTTTAGCTATTCTTTACCGCTCTTGAGGTACTTTTGAATATACGGATATTGCTGCACTTACATGAAATTATAATGAAGCGTTTACATCTTATCAAAATCCAACTCATACTATGTTTAAAGTAGATCCCGCTTTCGATGTTTCTATCATAGGGGAGCCACGTCACTTATCAAGTAATGTTGTTAAAGCAATAGTACAACTACTTTCCATGTTTCCATCGGAATCCGCTAAACCGCATGAGCCTACTATAATTGCACATCATCCAGAGCTCCATGGAGAACATGTAAAAGAAGGGTTTGATATTTGAAATGATCCTCGCTATACTAGCATTCATCCAGAAGATATGGCATTTATTCAAGCAAATCCGAATACAAATGAATTACCTCCACATTTTGGAAAAATTCTACAAGAAAATTTAAAAATATTAGCAGAAACAACCGATTTTAAAGAAAAATTACGTTCTGACGGAACAGATGTATTATCTCCAGAAGAATTAGAAATTGCACAAGCCGAAATTTTACAAATTCTTAATAATGCCATCCGTGAGGCTTTAATAAAGGTTGGAGATCGTATCGCGTGCGAATACGGAGAACATGGAGCTAAAATAGATAATGAGGCGGGGATACCTCTTCATCCTATATTAGACGTTGGTTCATGAGCGGATCGTACCCTATCAGTAGTTAGAGATAAAGAAGGTGCGGAACTCAGAGAAAAATTCAGCATGTATTTTGATAATGAGATCGTGAATTCTGTAAATTACGATAGAGCAACACTGAGCGGATATTCTCCAAAAGGTCAAATCTCTTCAGAACTTCAAAGCCTCCAACCTATTTTTAATCAAATAGTTGAACTTCTCACAAATTTGAAATGCCTTGAAGGACTTGATAAAAATTCTTTACAAATCGTTTTAAAAGAATTAGAGACATATCAAGAATCTAATCCTAGTCCAATTTCACCGCAATCAAATCTATTTTTAACTTCAATTATGGCAGGATATCCAAAGGAGTGAGTTTGACCTCTTTCACAAGAAGCTGCTTTCAAAGAGGCTTTAATTAATAATGTTGCGAATAATTGAATTTATAATCACTCATTTTCAGAACAATTAGAATTTGATCTTACTTATCAATTCAATAATGCTACTATATTAAGCTTCTTATTATTATTGACTAATTTCTTATTTAAAATAACGGCAGCGCCATTCCAATTCTGAGCGCCTTCTATCTATTCTAAAATGCCTACGGCAAGCGTAACCTTCCTCTCAATTTTTACTAAAGTACTTATTCTTTTAGTATTCTTAAAACTCTTTATTGTATGCTTTAGTGCATATAAAATTGTAATTATTTGATTATTTATTGTATGTGGGATGTTAAGTATTGTATTTGGTATGGCTGGGGCTTTTGCAGAAAAAGGAATTAAACGTTTTTTTGTATATAGCTCTATGGGGCATGTAGGGTATATGACTGTATCGTTAAGTCTTTCAACTATGCCAGGGTTTGAAGCTTTAATTCACTATATTACTGTTTATGTAATTACTTCTTTTGTTATGTGATTTATTTTATTACAAATGGGTGTAAAAAATAAAAACGTAGTTCAATTTGCCGGATTACGTATAATGAATAGAGAATTAGCAGGAGTTCTTGCAATTATTATGTTTTCAATGAGTGGAATTCCGCCATTAGGAGGATTTTTTATTAAATTAGATGTTCTCATGGCCCTTATGGATGATTCTCGTTTTTATACTAATTATCTTCTATTATTTTTTAGTGTAGCGACTTTTTTCTACTATCTTCGTATTATTAAAATTTTATTTTTTGAAGAAATAGAGATAGTTACTGCAGCAAGTAGTACCCCTGAAATAAGCTTAGTGCAAAACGGTTCAAAATTCTCTGAAACGCGTCAATGATTAATTTTCGCATTATTTATGATAATTACACTATATTCATTAGTAGTAAATCGCGCGTTAATAAGTTTTGAAACGGAAGCCTTAAATGTTCTTGTTAATGAATAATTAATTAGAATATTTATTCAGGAGGGCCTGTAACTCAGTTGGTTAGAGTGCACGCTTGATAAGCGTGAGGTCAGTAGTTCAAGTCTACTCAGGCCCAATTTATAGAACGATATTATATAATATTAAGATTAATTGTCGGAAGGGTAACATATATGGTTAATGTGGTAGATTGCAAATCTGTTAAAGGCAGTTCGAGTCTGCTCCCTTCCTCTAGCTAAATTGATATATTTATTAAAATAGGGCCCATAGCTCATTTGGTAGAGCGGATGCTTTGCAAGCATTAGGTAGCCAGTTCAACTCTGGCTGGGTCCATAATAAAAATTGAATGAAACATTTGTTATTAAAAGATAGACGTAGACGTGTTTTATTTGCTTTTTTCGAGCGTCGCCGCTTTTTTCTTAAAGCATTAATTCAAGATACTAATTTACCTAAATCAATTCGTGTAGCAGCTTATCGAGAAATGTTATTTTTACCGCGAGATTCTTCTATTTCTAGAATTAGAAATCGTTGTGTTTTAACAAACCGTCCGCGTGCAGTTTATCGTAAATTAGGATTATCACGATTAATGTTTAGAAAATATTTATGACAGGGGAACTTAATTGGGTTTCGTAATAGCAGTTGATAATTCAGCGCTTTACGCCAATTTAAATTGATTTTAATTAAAATAATTTAAAATGAAAGACTATTTAGGAGATATGATTACACGTATTAAAAATGGCCAGCAAGCTGGTTTAACTTCAGTAGAATTACATCCACACATGCCGCGTGTATGTTATGATGTTTTAAATGTTTTATATGAAGAGGGTTATATCGGCGGGACTTTAGAAGTATCTCAGCCGAAAGAACGAACCCATGTAATTTTTAAAACTAATCAAAAAGGTAAAGGAAAAGCTATAGATGGCATTTTTCGAGTATCAAAACCGGGTCGCCGAATATTTTTATCAACTAAAGCGCTTTGAAAACCTAGAACAAGTACAGGGATTTTTTTAATATCTACTCCACGTGGTGTTATGACAGATCGTGAAGCCCGTTTGTTAAATCTAGGCGGTGAAGTTCTTTGTGGTATTTTTTAATCTAATTAATTTAAAACTAAAAATGTTAAGTATAATTTTACCGCAAAAAGTAAATATGTCATGAGGTTCTAATTATGTTAAAGTAGAAGGTCCTCTTGGAGTTTTAGTTAAAAAACGTGATAACTTTTTATTAGCAGAACGTAATAATTCAATTTTTTTATGAACTTTGTCTAATGAAGAAAATATAGAGCGTTTTTATTTATCAATGTTAAAACGTTTAGTTGTGGGGGTTTCAAAAGGCTATCGACAACGATTACGTTTAGTGGGTGTTGGGTTTAAAGCTCTTTTAAAAGATAAAAAAGTATTATTAAAAATAGGATATAGCCATGAAGTATATTACGATATTCCTAGCGATGTAAGAATCTTAGTATCTAAAGCAAAAGGTTCCTTTATTTTAATTAAAGGTATTGAAAAAGAACGTGTACAACAAATTGCAAAAGATATTCGTAATTTACGTAAACCAGATGCCTATAAAGGTAAAGGTATTCATTATTATAAAGAAACTTTAAAATTAAAAAAAGGTAAAAAAGAAGGTAAATAATGGTAACTCGTAATTTTTATAAACCGAGATATAAAATTGCATATCAAGCTAAAAGTAAAGTTTGACCATATAAAAATTCAAGACTTCGACGTTTTTTTAATATTAGAGGACGCAAACTCGTACGCCGAGGGCTATTTAAACGTATAGTTCTTGTTTTTAATAAAATGAAGTGAACTATTGCGCGACGTTATATACGTCCGTTTATGAAAAAACGTCGTCCTATTAGTCGTAAATTTAAAACAGCTTTTTATTCTAAACAACAGTTACGCGCATTTTATGGTAAAGAAAAAGAAGAAGTATTTAGAAATTTTTTTAAAAGTTTTTCTGGCGGTGTTAAAAATCGAGGGCGTATTTTCATTACTGGTATAGAATCACGTGCCGATGTTTTTCTTTATCGTTTAAGATTTTTACCTACTATCTATGCGTGTCGTCAATTTATACACTACTTTGGGCTTCGTATCAATCGTGGTTTACAACACGCGCCTTCGACACGCGTATTACCTGGAGATATTGTAAGTTTTAAAAAAGAATATTGATATATCTTTAGATATTCTCTTGAAGACCGTTTATATTGACGTGTTTTTGGTTTAAATATTTGAAAAAAACGTGAACGAAAACGTTTACGTAAAAAACTTTGAAGTTTAAAACGAAATCGAGCTTTAAAAAAAAAAAATCTTGCAATATTGGCGAAACGTCGTCATGTTTTCCGCCAATTCATGTTAACTGTAGCGTTATTCCACCCATTTTATACCCGCTTTCTTGGCAAATTAAAGGCAATCTATAAAGAAAGTAATGTTGATGTAAATATTTTAGGTTTAACTAAGAGCGCGAAATTGGGGTCAACTTATGCTACGAACTTACAGTCCCTAGAATTTATTTTAGGTGAAAGAGCTCATTTAAAAACAACCTTTGATGAAATTTGTCTCCAAACTTTAGAAGAACAGCAAGGTGTACCATATTTTAATGTTTCAAAAACTTTAGAAAATTTAATAACAAATCAAGGGGTTGTTGGAAATTTTGATTGAGTGTGAAATATACGTTATACGGATAAGCTTACTGTATTAGAACGTGTTAATGAAATACATAACTATGAAACATCTCGATCTAATTACATTATTCTTTGAACTCAATTTATTAAAAAAAAATTAATAAATCTTTGAATATTGTTTAAATTAAAGCTTTCAAAATTATTAGGTAAAATTAAAAAACGTGTACGTATACGTATTAAACGCAAAGCTATGCGCGTACGTGTTCGCAGACACCTTAAAGTTGTAGCGAGAGCTAGAGCTACACTCAAAGTGTGACAACGCCGACCTGTTATATTAAGAAGTTTGAGACGCCAATCAAAAAAAGGGAGAAGAAAAACTAAAACTTTATATATGCGTAATTTTCTTAATTTTATTAATTGAATCTTTAAAGCGTATAAATTTTTATATTTCTATCAAACTCAATTTGTTGAATTAGAGTATAGATACCATGTATCTTTAACATGATTATATCTTAAAAGTATTTACGATAAGCATGAATTATTGTTGAATGTTTTAGTAAATTTAATTAAACAGTATGAAGGGAAACGCGAAACATTCTTATTAAAAATTATTGAAAATTCTTTAAATGTAAAAAGTCAACTTGAGTGAATTCGTAAAACTAATGAAATAGAAAATACAATTAAATTTTTAAAACTAACAGCTAAAGAGGTATTGCTCAAATTATTAAAAATTAAGGATCATTTCTCTAACGAAGTATATTATCAAAAACAACGAATATTTTCTAAGGTTGAATATAAACAAGCATTAGATGCAATTAGTGTTATACGTGAAAAATTATTAGTAAATCGAATTAAACGTTTTATGCGTAAACCGCGTATCGTTAAAGATCGTTTTACAGGTAAACCTAAAAAATTACGTGCACCTGTTTGAAAATTTCGCCTTAAACGTCGTCGTAAAGCTATGCGCCGTAAAAATGTTTCGAGATTCCGTAAAGTTCATTGATATTTATCGGCTTATATTTATTTAGATATGCGAACTTTACGTGCTATATATTTATATCATCCTAAACCGGAAGAAATTAACTTTGGATTCCGTTGTTCTTTAAAAGGATTACAAGCTTTTTACAGTAGTGCTGGTTATTAGTTTGAAATTATTCTTTGAAATCTTTTATGTGATGAAGCTTTAATTTATTAAAGCGCTAAAATTTCTTGTCTATTTTTTTACTTATAATGTTAGTAGCTGGTAAATTAATTGGAGCAGGTTTAGCAACTTTAGCTTTAGCTGGAGCTGGGGTAGGGATCGGTAATATTTTCGGATCTTTAGTTCTCGCAGTTTCAAGAAATCCTAATGAAAAAGACGAATTATTCCGTTTAGCTATTTTAGGATTTGCTTTAACTGAAGCGATCGCACTTTTCGCACTTATGATCGCTTTCTTAATCCTCTTTACTTTCTAATATCTTTACTTTATAACAAAAGTAAAGTGTTGAAGGTTTTGTAGTTTTAATTTTAAATGATTAAATTTACAAATTTTGGGGGTTTTATATTAGATTTATGAGGATCTAATGGGGCAAATAACTCAAGGGTAGAGTAGACCGCTCATAACGGTTAGGTTATAGGTTCGAATCCTATTTTGCTCATAGTATTTTTTATTAATTAAATTAAAAAAGATAATAATTTTAAAATAAGAAAAAATAAAAGTATAATTCATATTTGGGTTTAATATTTAATTTAAGATATAAGAGAGTCAAATAGAATTTTAATTCAGATTAAAGCATCCTTAGCTCAGTTGGAAGAGCCGTGGCCTTCTAAGCTATTGGTCGAGGGTTCGAGTCCTTCAGGGTGTATTTGGCTAAAAAAATTATTAGGAAAAGAAAACCTCTTATAAAAGAATTAAGGTTTAAATGAGCGAGGCTTTGCCCTTATTTAAATGATTCTTCACAAGAACTCTTCCCGAACTCTATTGTTATTTAGTGTAAGTGAAAAAAGAGGTGTTTGTAATACCAAAAAAGCTAGAGATAAAAATCTAGAATGGGAATGCTATAAAGCTAAAATTATAATAGGGGTGATTAGCTCAATTGGTAGAGCGTTTTGTTTACACCGAAACAGTTAATGGTTCAAGTCCGTTATCACCCAAACTTTAAAATGTTTATTTATATCTTAGCTATCTATGATTATTTAAATTGAATTGTGTTTATAATATGCGTGTTAAGTATATTAAGTTTGTATTTTTATTTAAAATTATTAGGAGCGTTAAAACCGATTTTATATAAATCTTATTATTTATTATCATTTGCTATCCTAGCTTTTATCTTAATCTATTATTATATTGATATTCTCATTTTAGATTTATTAGGTGGCTTTACAGATGATATTTATATTCGAGATCCTTATGATTTTGTTAATTTAGAGATTGATTTATTTGGGTTTAATCTTATATTTTATTTATGATTATATTTGATTTTTCTAATAATAACATACGGATTAAATTTTAGTTCTAAGTGGGGGCAAAATATGGTTATTTTTATAGTAATTGTCTGTTTTTTTTATAGCTTTTTTTGAAAAGGCATTTCTGAAAAAGATTTATTATTATCAAATTGAGAAAGCTTCACTAATGATTTTAAATTTCAATATAAAATCCAATTAGATGTGGCTCTATTAACACGAGTATTTTTTGAAGAGCTTCTAAGTTTATTTAATTTTTTAAGTAGTATGGTGATTTGAATGATTCTACAAATATACTTAATTAAATTTTGGTGGTTTAGATATTTAATGGCTGTGCGTAAATATAATCATATACGTCTAATAAGTTTAGCGGCGATTTTCATATTCTTATATACATTTTTAGGGGGTGAAACCCTTATACGAGATTTATTTTTACTTAGTTTAGTATTTTTAACAGGTGAAGTTCTTTTTTTAGCCTTGTTATTTTTTCGTAAATTAAAACGATATTTTAAATAAATATTTAAAAGAGAGGTGGCTGAGCGGTCAAAAGCGGCGGATTGTAAATCCGTTAGGTTCTCCTTTCATAGGTTCGAATCCTATTCTCTCTAATTTTTAAATTTGTAGCTATTACTCTTGTTTAATATTTAATTAAATATCTTTGAAACGATTCTTTTAAATATACCAAATTTATTTTAAATGGGTATCTGTTAATGGTAAACAGTCTGCCTTCCAAGCAGCTAATATGGGTTCGATTCCCATTACCCATAACATAATATTTTAATCAATGTTTTTATCAGTCTTATTAAATTTTGATATGTATCATTTAGGATTTTATATTGAGAAAGTAGTAAGTTTCTTACTTCTTCTTATTTGTGTATTACTTTCAGTTGCATTCTTTACATTATATGAACGTCAAATTTTAGCGGCATTACAGCGCCGTCAAGGACCTAATACAGTAGGTGTAGGGGGTATATTACAACCAATTGCGGATGGGGTAAAATTATTATTAAAAGAATCAATTATTCCAAAAAGCGCAGATATGGAGATATTTCTATTCGCTCCAATCTTCTCATTCGGTCTTGCAGTTGCAAGTTGATCAGTAATTCCTTTTACTGAAGGTTCTGCACTTGCAGATTTGAACTTAGCGGTATTATTTATTTTCACATTATCGTCATTAAGTGTTCATGCTATTATTATGGCGGGTTGATCAAGTAATAGTAAATATGCTTTCTTAGGGGGGTTACGTTCAGCAGCTCAAATGATTTCGTATGAAGTATCTTTTGCGTCAGTACTTCTTTCAATTGTAGTAGTTGTTGGGACATTAAATCTAAATAAAGTGATTGAATTTCAACAAAATGTTTGATTAGCTGGACCACTATTTCCATCTTTTGTATTATTCTTTATTTCAATCTTAGCAGAAACTAACCGACATCCATTTGATTTACCTGAAGCGGAAGCTGAGTTAGTATCTGGGTATAACGTTGAATATGCAGCTATGGGGTTTGCATTGTTTTTTCTAGCAGAATATGGTAATATTCTTCTTATGTCAACTTTAACAAGTATTTTATTTTTAGGAGGTTGAAATAAATTTGGAGATTTTGTAATATTTGATTATATTCCACATTCATTTAATAATAGTTTAAAAACAATGATATTTGTAACTTTATTTGTTGTAGTTCGCGGATCACTACCTCGTTACAGATATGATCAACTAATGCGTTTAGGTTGAAAAGTATTTTTACCTATTGCGCTTTGTTGTGTTGTAATCCATACGACAATACTTATTTCAACGAATAGTGCGTTTGAAGCTTTTGGACCACTTGATGTATTTGCTAATGAAATTATTGATCTTCCTCAATCAAAGTTTTAAATAAATCTGATTTTAAAAAACCATTAACGACAAATGTTTGAAAATATTACAAGTTCAATTATTTTAATGACAACCTTATGTAGCTCAATTTTAGGTGGGGCGACTGTGGTTATTGCGATTGTAAATCCAATTCACAGTATTTTAATTTTAATTAGTGTATTTATTATGGGTTCTATGATTCTTTATCTTTTAAATTTAGAATACTTCGCTATTCTATTCTTAGTTGTTTATGTAGGAGCTATCGTAGTTCTTTTTCTTTTTATTGTTATGATGTTAGATTTAAAATTTTTAAATGAAAAAGATCGTTTTAGAGATATCTTTTCTTATCGTCATGTTGTAATTCCGATCCTTTTAATTTTAATTAGTTTATTTTTAGCAAATGACACTTCAGTAATGTTTGATACACATCGTGCCGAAGACTCAATTGCATTTAGTGAATCTAATATTTATACAGATTATTCTAAATTATTAAGTGATATCAGTCAATTACGTGCATTAGGACCAATTATATTTCAAGATTACGGTAAAGGGGTTTTAATTATTGCATTACTCTTATTTTTAAGTATGATTTCAGCGATTGTACTTTCATTTGATGTGCGTTATAATTTAAAACATGTTGCTAATAAAATTAATTAGTTAGAAAATTTAATTTTATTTGGAGTAGATTTTTCCAAATCGTGTAATATAGAACCCAGTTAAAAGTTGAAAATTTACAACTGAATGGGTAATAGAGAAATAAAAAATAAAATAACACATAGTTAAAAGTTTTAAATTTAAGTATTAAAAGAATTTATGTTATAAATTATTTAGGCATAAATTAATTCAAGGGTAGGTAAGATTCTTATAATTAAAGTAAAGATATTTGATGAAAGAATAAAAGAATGTTTTATTCTTTTTTTTGATAACGTGAGTTTGATCCTGGCTCAGAATGAACGCTTGTGATATGCTTTACACATGCAAGTTGAACGCTAAGAAATAAATTTTTATTTCGGTAGTTGCGAACGGGTGCGTAATACCTAGTCGGAGTGCCTTTGAGTTCCTGCCAATTATTATCGTTTACGATAATATAAATGCGGAATATATGCAATTTAATATATTTTAAATTTGACAAAATTTGTGAATTTAGAATGATTAAATGTATTAAAGGATCCTAGATCCGCTTAAAGATCTCTCTAGGGAGTCTTAGGTTGTTGGTGGAGTAAAAGCCTACCAAGCCGATAATGCTTAGCCGGTCTGAGAGGTTGATCGGCCACATTGGGACTGAGACAAGGCCCAAACTTTTGAAAGGCAGCAGTGGGGAATTTTGGACAATGGGGGAAACCCTGATCCAGCAATGTCGCTAGGGTGATCAATTGGATGTAAAAAGAACCAGGTCGTAAAGCTCTGTTGCCAAGGAAGATGATGACGGTACTTGGAAAAGTAGCCCCGGCTAACCTCGTGCCAGCAGCCGCGGTAATACGAGGGGGGCGTGCGTTATTCGTACAAACTGGGCGTAAGGCGTCTTTAGGTGGAGTCTCGTGTGTTAGCATCTAAAAACCAGAACGTTATACTGGAAAGTTTGCTAAGACTGTTTCTCTAGAGTTATTTAGGGGTTCGTGGTATTTATTCAAAAGGGTTAAAATTCATAGAAAGAATAAAGAGGACCACAGGTGGAGACAACGAACCAGATTTAACTGACACCAAAGGACTAAAGCGTAGGGAGCGATAGGGATTAGATACCCCTGTAGTCTACGCCTTGACTGATGAAAGTGAAACGTCGGAATTATAATCCGTTCTGTTACAGCTAACGCGTTGAACTTTCCGCCTGAGGAGTACGGTCGCAAGGCTGAAACTCAAAGGAATTGACGGGGGTCTTTTACAAACGGTGGAACATGTGGTTTAATTTGATAATCCGCGAAAAACCTTACCAGTTTCAACTAGGTGTTGCATGGCTGTCGTCAGACCGTGTCGTGAGATGTGCGATGAATAATCCGTAACGGTCGGAACCCTTGCTTTCAGTATACTGAATCAGTGAAAATTATTTGATAAAATAGTTTAAGCTGTAAAGGTCTGTTAGATCCATTATAAACTAGGGTAGGTCTGATTCCTAAAGGTTTGCACTTTATAGAGTATGCCCAAACAAATGGGTTGTTTTGAAAAAAACATAGCGATCTTTCCTAAATTATGGGAGCTAGTCGCCACGAAGTTTTTAACTTCTGGCATGTGGAGCGTCATTTCGAGATGCTCTTTTACACTAGCTCTTGACGATAGATATCTGTCGGGCTTCTTGCAGACAAACTATCAAATCGGTTGTCGTAACTAGACTGAAGAGATAATAATCTTTGGGCTAGGTTAATGCAATGAATATGCATTACTTTAACTGTTACAAACCGGTGTTTTAAGACGGATTTGAGCAGTAGGCTTAAAGAAATTTAAGTCGTGTAATGCTATACTACGACAAGTTTGTGAGATTGGGTTGAGGGGGAAGTAGCGTAGTGCTCTATAAAGGGACCAAGTTCTAAGCTAATTGAGGAATCCCATAAATCCTGTCAATCGACAGGTACTAGAACTCTAAAAAGAGCTACACATTCAGACATACTCTACAGTGTAGCATCAGCTGAATGATTTGATAGGTGGGTTAACTGCCTATCATTTAGCTTGAAGATTTTTATTGTTTAATTGGCCTGGCATTTATTCCTTATGGATATGCCTATTAAAAATCTTCGAGTACAATACACAGAGACCGGCTTTTGCAGATGTATTGTATTCAGCTATCGGTCAAAGTGGTATAGATGGTGTAAGATATCGATTATCGTCACTATGCTCTGTTTTGGTCTGACAAAACAGGTTCAGTGTGCGTCTTAACACACGCACTGGCTAGGGACCTCCCAGGGGGAAGGGGTTGAGGTCAAGTCGTCATGGCCTTTATAAACTGGGCTACTCATGTGTTACAATGGTTGTATTCAAAGAGATGCTATGGGGCGACCCGGCGCAAATCTCAAAACAGCAACCGTAGTTCGAATTATAGGCTGAAATTCGCCCTTATATGAAGTTGGAATCGTTAGTAATCGTAAATCAGCACGTTACGGTGAATATTTTTGGGGCCTTGTACACACCGCCCGTCACGTCAGGGGAGTGGGATCGGCTCGAAGCTATGTGTGGGTTTTTTAAAAGAAAAGAAATAGTTAATTATTGGTAAAATAATTAGATTCTTTATTTTAAAAGGTTCGCCTAGTGACAGACGGACTCATAACCGTGATGAAGTCGTAACAAGGTAATCGTAGGGGAACCTGTGGTTGAATAAAGATTTATTAAAACATAAGATGATCTTTTTAAAGAGAAAATTATAATATTTTAGTTAATTTTTAAAACATGAAAAAATAATTAAAACTTAGAATCACGACGAGGCATAGCACAGGGGATTAGTGCATCCGGTTTGGGTCCGGAAGGTCATTGGTTCGAATCCATTTGCCTCGAAATTATAGAGGTTCTGTTGATTTTTATTTTAGAGCGTTATTATCCTATTTTTGAGCAAAAATAACAAAAGGAGAATAGCTCAATGGCAGAGTAGCGGTCTTCAAAACCGTCGGTTGTGGGTTCGACCCCCTCTTCTCCTGTAATGGGTGTCGTTATAAAAGATACCTAATTTATTAATGTCTGGCTTGTTTAAATTTAACGTTTAAAATAAATCTATATATTTGTCTAATGTTATCTGAAACTTTGAGTATGCGTTTTTTAATGTCTCCTTTAGAACAATTTGATAGTGCACGTTGAACTATTTTTAATTTCGAAGCGGCGCCAAGTTTAGTTTTAAAATATTCAATTTTTGATTTACCTGTAGATATGTTAGGATTAAATGATGTGTTTAGTTTAAGTATTTTTACTCAATTATTTCTTTTAATTTTAACTCTCCCTATTGCACTTTTTAGATTATTAGCTTTAACTGGAAATTCAAATGATATTTTCTTAGTAACTGAAACTTCTACTTTCTTTGCAGCAATTGATACTTCAGGGTATTCTTTTACTGAAAATTTTGGTAGTTTATTAGTATTTGCAACTTTTTTTGGAAGCGCTGTAGATGAAGAAGATTCAGTTTTAGAAACTGAAGGGGATGATATTGTAAGTGAAATTATTGCTCCAATTTTCTTAGAAAACTTAGGGCGTCGTCCAACTGATAATGGTGGGCTCTTTACCAATATTGCTACATTATTTAGTTTTGTTTTCTTTTGTAATTTAAGTGGTATGGTTCCATATTCAGATACTCCAACTAGTAGTTTAATTTTAACTTTCTTTTTAGCCGTTGGGGTATTCCTTTCAATTAATACTATTATGGTACGTCGAAATGGTATTAACTATTTCTTTAGTTTATTTTTACCTTCAGGGGCACCGATCGCTTTAATCTTATTACTTATCCCAATTGAATTTATTTCATATTGTTTCCGTGCAGTAAGCTTAGCTGTTCGACTTTTCGCTAATATGATGGCAGGGCATACTTTATTTAAAGTGTTAATTGGATTCTCATGAACTTTATTTATGATAGGTGATGTTTTCTTATTAGTAGCGTTATTACCAATTTTAGTACTCTTCATTTTAACTTTCTTAGAGATTGGTATTGCTGTAGTACAAGCGTATATTTTTACTGTATTAACTTGTATGTATTTTAAAGACGTATTCCAAGCTCATTAATTTTAAATAATATTTAAATATATATTAAATCTAATCGGGGAAATAGCTCAATGGTAGAGTGGTGACCTGTCTAGTCAAAGGTTGCGGGTTCGAGTCCCGTTTTTCTCGTATAATCTTTTTGGTTATAATATTAAAAAATGCCACAACTTGATATTGATTTATATGAAGATTTTCTCAGCTTTGCGTTTGTTTCACTTTTAATTTGTTCTGAAGAATCAGATAATTCTATTATTGTTGTAGGGGTAGATAGCTTTTTAGCACGTTTTTATATTGGATCAGCTAAAAAATTAAATGAACAAAAAAATTTAATTAAAGGGTTGGTTCATGTATCAATTTTAGGTCGTGAATAATTTACAGAGTATTGCTTAAATAAATGCGTAAAGGAACTGATAAAGTTGTTTCTCGAATTGAAGATTCACATGATTTATCTGAGACGGATCTTTTAAACTTAGGTGAAAAAGATATTCATAGCCGTTATTATACTCAAAATCAATACTTCTCACGTCTTCAAAATCACTTTATTAAAAAAGGAAAAAAGGCAACTATGGAGAAAGTATTCCGTGATTCATTCTTGATGCCTGCAAACCGTAAAGAATCATTTTGAGCTGTAAAAATGCATGAAAAGTTTAAACAATGTGAAAACAATGCGACATATAATATTCGACTTAAAACCCAAAAACGAGGTCGTCGTGTTAAATATCGTATTACATATTTAGAAAAAACTCGTTGATTAAAAAAAGCATTATTACCTTTAGCATTGATAATAAAATCACGTAAATCTGCACGTTTTATGGATGTTTTTCAAAAAGAAGTAGATCTTTTAAGTGAAGGTCGAAGCGATGTGAAAATAAAACGTGATGAGTATCATAAATTAGCATTAGCTAAAACTCCTTATTCTTGACGTCGTAAACGTAAAGCTTTAAAATTTGATAAAAGAAAAAAACTTGAACTAAACGGTAAAGATAACGCGAGAGTACGTAAACGTGGTACTAGTAGATTTTCTTTTGCAGCGCGTCGTTGATATTATTGAAAAGCACCGATGGTACGTTTTTTAAAAAATCAAATGCCTTTAGCTATTAAATTAGCTAAGTTACGTGGAGATATTCTGTTTAAAGATCAGAGATAAATTTTTAATTATGAATATATTTAAAAAAGTGGGGTAACAGGGGAAAATCCCTATTTGATTTAAATATAGAATAATTAAAGGCAGTGTGGAGTATTGGAAACTCGCTGGGTTCATTCCCCAAAGAAAAAGGTTCGAATCCTTTCACTGCCCAAGTTAAGAAATTTAAAAAGTGTTAGTAAAGCAAAATAAAAGTTATTTCGTATTATAATTGATTTGTTTTTTTATTAAATAATGGGAAAATTAATGCGATGTATTATGTTAAAATGTGATGGTATTAAAAAAGCATCTAAAACAGTGGAAACCTAGGTCTTAGAAGTGGGCGTAAATAGTACGAAAATATGTAGAAGGAGATTTCGTTGATCTACATGTTCCCGACAGGAAAACCTCCTATTATAATTAGGAATTTCTTTTTAATAAAAGAAATTATAAAACGAGCGAAGTGAAACATCTCAGTAGCTTGGTAGGAAGAAATCAAAGGAGATTTCGTAAGTAGTGGTGAGCGAAAGCGAAATAAGGTTAATTCTAAAAATTTAGTAAATGAAAGGAGTGTGACTGATATAATTCTTTATTATTAAAGATTAGATCACGAATAGCCTGCCTAAGAGGGTGAAAGCCCCGTAAAATAATAAATTTTTAGAAAAGTAAAACGGAGCATGCAACTCTGTTTGAGTATTGGGGAACCACCCTCAAGCCTTAAACCAATTCTAAGGTCCGATAGTGGACGAGTACCGTGAGGGAAAGGTGAAAAGAACCCTAAGGAGATCTGAAAAGAACTGGAAACTATTTGCTTTTAAACGATGGAAGTTTGTATATATATATAAATGCCCATTTACCTTTTGCATAATGGGCCGACAACTTCTTTTTTTATGCAAGCTTAAGTTGCAAAACGTAGGCGTAGTGAAAACGAGTCTGAATAGGGCGTTTAGTATAAAAAAAGAGACCCGAAACCAAGTGATCTACCCATGAACAGGTTGAAATTTGCTGTAAAAGGCCATGGAGGACCGAACCCACGTATGTGGCAAAATACGGGGATGATTTGTGGGTAGGGGTGAAAGGCTAATCAAACTTGGTAATAGCTGGTTTTCCGTGAAATCTATTGAAGTAGAGCGTCTTATAGTCTCTTCCTGGGGTAGAGCACTCAATGAATGAGGGGGGCTAACCGCCCTACCGACTTTAAGGAAACTCCGAATACAGGATAAAAGATGTAAGGCAGACAGACCCTGGGCGCGAAGGTCCAGGGTCGAGAGGGAAACAGCCCAGATTGTACGTTAAGGTCCTTAAAGCAGATCTAAGTGATAAAGGGGCTGGTTATGCAGTTACAACCAAGAGGTGGGCTTGGAGGCAGCCATCCTTGAGAGAATGCGTAATAGCACAATGGTTTAGTATTTCCACCCCGAAAATGTATAGGGACTTAAGATCTGATACCGAAACGGCAAATCTAAAACATGTATTTATATGTGTTGTGATGGTAGCGGAATGTTCTAGATAAAAACTAACTGAGCCTTTAGGTGAAGTGTCAACTAGAAATGACAATGTCGGCATGAGTAACGATCAATAATGTAGAAGCATTATCGCTGAAAGTCTAAGGTTTTCAAAGTTAAGATAAACTCCTTTCGAGAAAAACGGTCCCTAAGGAAATATGAGCGAAAGCTTTTTTTGATGGGATTTAGTTTATTTAGTCAGTGTTAGTCCTGCAAGGGGTTAATAATTTTTAAATAGATTTTGAAATGCTAGTTAGATGTAGGTTAAACTGCAATGTGACTAATAGCTTTGAGAACTTTTTCAAGAAATTCATAATAACTAAATAACCGTACTAAAATCGACACAGATGGACAAGTTAAATAAACTAAAGTGCTTGAGAGAATCATGTTGAAGGAACTCGGCAAAAAGGCTCTGTAACTTCGGAAGAAGGGGTACCAAAGGTAAAGTCTTTATAAAGTATAAAGGTTTTAACAAAGAGGTGACACCAAAGAGAGAGGGGCGACTGTTTAGTAAAAACACAAGACTCTGCAAAATCGTAAGATGATGTATAGGGTCTGACACCTGCCCGGTGCTGGAAGGTGAAAATGAGACGTGAAAGCGTTAACTCGAAGCCCCAGTAAACGGCGGCCGTAACTCTGACAGTCCTAAGGTAGCGAAATTCCTTGTCGGGTAAGTTCCGACGCGCATGAGTGGTGTAACGACTTCTCTGCTGTCTCCAACATGAACTCAGTGAAATTGAAATGTCCGTGCAGATGCGGACAATCTGTAGCTAGACGGAAAGACCCTGTGCACCTTTACTAGACCTCTGCATAGCTACTAAAAAAAGAATGTGTAGTTTAGGTGGGAGCGTAGAAGCAAATTTAAATAATTTGCTGAGAGACGCGATCGTGAAAGACCATCCTTTCTTTATTTTAAAGGCTAATCTTAAATGTATTAAGAGACGGTGCATGGTTGCTAGTTTGACTGGGGCGGTCTCCTCCTAAAGGGTAACGGAGGTGTACAAAGGTAGGTTCAAGTCGAGTTTCTCGGCTGTGGAGCGCAAGGGTAAATGCCTGCTTGACTGTAAGACAGACATGTCGTGCAGAAACGAAAGTTGGTCCTAGTGATCCGATGATTCTGTGTGGAAAGGTCATCGCTCAACGGATAAAAGGTACGCCGGGGATAACAGGCTGATGACTCTTGAGAGCTCCTATCGACGGAGTCGTTTGGCACCTCGATGTCGGCTCATCGCATCCTAGAGCTGAAAAAGGTTCTAAGGGTTAGGCTGTTCGCCTATTAAAGCGGTACGCGAGCTGGGTTTAGAACGTCGTGAGACAGTTCGGTCCCTATCTACTACAGACGA
>JACCDG011822364.1_pt1 | contig 40907 bp, 55 predicted proteins | sample 7442471 | NCBI WGS metagenome assembly JACCDG01 (sample SAMN15323444, study PRJNA562643) | freshwater metagenome | isolation source: river surface water | place: USA:Blue River Watershed | collected 2017-08-17
AGTGTTGCTCTTTTTGAACACTATTCAGAATCAATGGGCAAAAATGAAGCATTGGGGATGCTTATTGAAAGTTTGAGTGAAACACTGGGAAATATGATTTCTCTGGTAGCAGATGAACATCAACAAGATGTAATAGACAGCAGCCATCTGGTTATCTTACAGGGTTTGAACAGTCAAAGCGAAGCCATTGCTCTCCTAGCGTATGGCCAAGTGGGGCACGCCTAATACCCCTCTGAAATTCTGGGGGCTGAACTCATAAATACTGTTGCAAAACAGATTTCTGAGGTTCAGTATGGTAGAAACTCTTTCAAAATTCGGCGTGCCAATTAACGGGGCTAGAAATGGCCTCTTCATGCCAAAAATCAAACATCGCTTTAGGGTGCGAGTAATCAACTTTGGCCCAATTGCTGGTGGTTTAGAACTTACACAACAGGTGGTGAGTGTTGATCGCCCCAATGTGAATTTCACCAGTCAACCGGTTCACAGCTACAACTCCATAATGCACTTTGCTGGAAAAGCAGAATGGCAATCCATTAACTTGACAGTGAGAGACGACATAACCAACTCAGTCAGCAAACTGGTTGGTCATCAAGTTCAAAAGCAAATGAACTTTTTCGAACAAACCAGTGTTGCAGCCGGTATCAACTACAAATTCACAAGTCTGATTGAAATACTAGATGGTGGCAATGAAACAGTGTTTGAGCAATGGACACTCGAAGGCTGTTTCCTCGAAACAATCAATTACCAAAATCTCGACTACAGCAGCAGTGATGCGGTTGATATTCAAATGACCGTACGATTTGACAATGCCACATTGGCTGATGGTTTGTTTGAGACAAATCCACAGTTTAGAACTGGTGTAACCATAGGCTAATCTAGTGAGCGACAGCCTTACTAACCTACCAGGCGGACTTGCCTCTGGATTGCCCCAACAGGCAACTCAAGATGAGGCAAGTGCCGCAGCAGGTAATCGCCTCTATTATAGAGGATTGCCTCTGATCCTGCGCAACAGTCGCTATGCCACTGTTCATACCAAAACCAATCGAGCCATTGCTGCAATGCCTCGACAGAAATTTATGTTTTATGCAAGTTTTGTAGCCGGGCCAGGACTGTCTACACGAAACTTTGAAAGTTGGCAAACTGGTTTTGCATTTCAGATAGCCAAAATTGATAGACCAAAGTTTCAAATGAAAACAGAGACTTTGAAACAATATAATCGAAAAAGAGTAGTTTACACTGGAATTGAATATCCCGACATACAAGTGACCTTGCATGACACAGTTGATGACCGAGTGCTAAAAGTGTGGCGCGACTATTACAACTGGCACTTTGGTGATGGCAGGCGTGCTGGAAGCAGCGTAAGTCCCAGAGGTGACAGGGCCTGGCACAGCTCGGTTATTGAAAAAGATTTCAGCATTGGGAAAGGGTGGGGCTTTTCTCCTCAACCCCAAACTGAGAACCAGTTTTTTGATGAACTGAACATTTATACTTTTTATGGACGTAAATTCACACAAGTGAGAATGTATAGGCCAAAAATAGTCAGCATGGAATTTGATCAAAGTGAAACTGACAGCAGTGCATTGCATCAAGCCACTATGACAATACGACATGAAGGCATTGAATATGTGAAAGTGAGCAACAAAATTTCACCAAGAGAAATAGCATTGTTCAATCTCAATGTTGGCGATTATTACGAACCAAATGATTTGTTTGGTGGTGTAAACACTTTTCTCTTGGAGCTTGATGACAGCATAAATGGCGCCATTGATGGATTACTTAACCAAGTGGCCTACAACGTACCATTTGTTGGCCAAGCTTTGGCAAGCTATGGTGCGCAAGCTGTTAGAGCCAGCGGTGTAACAGGATTTCCTGCCACCCTAGCACAACGGTTGGGCACAAGCAGTCTTGCAAGATGGGGTAGATTTTTCTGATGGCACAAGATTTCATTACACGCAATCTACAGGATCAATCCCAAAACTTTGGTGTGGAAAGCCTCGTTGTCAATTCCGGTGGAGCGCGGCAGTTTTTTGATGGTGTGACAGGACAAGCCATCAGTAGAGTCATCAATGCCAGTGCCTGGGACCTCAGAAACAGTCCTCTAGACAATAGTTTTCAACTCAATCCAAATCAATATGCTGTTGCTGCTGGCATGTTTCAAAACACCAGCGTTCCTACAAATCTCAGCAACACCTATGGGGCTGTGGCAGCCATCACAGCAAAACTCAACAATGTGGCTCCCCAACAGGTGTTTCAAAATGGGGTAATGAGTCAAGCTATGTTGGAAAATGTGAATTTCTTTCGCACACCAAGTAGTCAAATTGGGTACAATGATGGCGAGATCAATCCTCCCTACTACAACAATTTGATGTTAAACGCTAAAATCACTTCGCAAAGAACCTAAACATCTAAATAGATGTATGGTCAAATACAGTCAAGGCGTTTTTACACCAAAAAATCCCCAAAAAGTGGTGGGCAATCCTTCGCCAACTTTTAGAAGTTCATGGGAATTGGCTTGCATGCACTTTTTTGACACTCATCCCAGCATCATTCAATGGGCTAGCGAATTAGTCAAAATACCCTACAAAAACCCGTTGACTGGGAAACAAAGTCTCTACGTGCCAGATTTCCTTGTTGTGTATCAAGACAAGGCAGGTAACAACATTGGAGAGTTGATTGAAATCAAACCCAAAAAAGAAACGCTTATGGAAAATGCCAAAAGCAAAAGAGACAAAGCTTTTGTGATCATAAACACTGCCAAATGGGCTGCTGCCTTTGCTTGGGCAAGTAAACAGGGTTTGAAGTTTCGAGTTGTAAATGAAGACAGCATATTCAAACAAAAAGGTAAATGATGGGACGCTTTGCACAACTGGAACAGACTTTTGACCTGCCAAAACTTGAAGACAGTTTACCGTCGCAAGAGCTAGTGGAGTCAAGCCTGGAGAAGGCCAAAGAGTTGGTTCAAGAATTCAAAGAGCAGGATGCTGGCGAAGTTCATGATGAAGAAATGAACGAGATAGCCGACTTGGCATTAGAGTGGGGCAAAAATTTGAATGATCTTGGTATGACAGTTGAGATGCGGCATGCCGGGGAAATCTTCAATGCCAGTGCAACAATGTTGAAAGTGGCACTTGATGCTCGCAACAGCAAAATGGAACGCAAGTTGAAACAATTGAAATTGGAACTGGATCGTGTGAAACTGGAAAAAACATTTCCGGATGAAAAGGCACCCGTAGACAACGGGAATGTTAGGGTCCTGGATCGAAACGCACTGTTGGAACAGTTGCGTGAGATATCCAAAGAGCAATAAATAAGAGGCAATTTGAAAGAACAACCATGAAAAGCTTCAAAACCTACTTAGAAGAAACAGCACGACAATACAATTTCCGCATCAAAATGGTGGTTCCTCCCACAGATGAACACATGGATGAGATTGAGAGGCTCCTTCGTCGCTACAATCTCATCAGCATTGGGACCCCAGAGAAGATTGATCCCAAACAGGATGCTATGGAATTTAGAGATATAGAAGGTGCTGATGTTTACTACATTGATGTGGTGATTGGCATTCCTTTTTCGGCCTATATCCTGCAACAGGAACTCCGTGCTGCGCTGAACATTCCTGAAAAGTTTTTGGTTGTGAGAAGTGACAACGAGCCTATTGAAGTGGAGAGTCAAAAAATGCAGATTCTCAGCTTGCTTGACAAAATGGCTGAAGAAAAAGGGCTGCGTCAAAAAAGCAGTCTATTGAGCACAGATAGAGAATATCTGCCAGCTGAGCAACCAGTTGTTAAAGATGCTTTTGGTGACAAATACAACAAAAAGTTTCTGAGCTATTTGGCTGATGTGGCAGCAAACAGAAAGCCAACCGAGTTTGAAACCAGCAGCTCACACATCTCAGTAAAAGAGTTGAAATCCGTTAAGCAAGAGCCCGCACAAGATTTGGCTGATTTCAACAGCGATATTGATACACCAAAGCCTGTTTACGCTGCCAAACGCAACACTCGGCAACCTGCTGATCCCAAAATGCTCACAAGCAGTGGAAACTTTGACGATGACAGCAAAAGTTACTTCACAGCGCGTCGAACCAAAACAGGAAAAACAGTCACTGTGAGCCTGGCTGCTGACAGTGTAAGAAACACACAAAAGGGCCAAAAGTAATGAGCGACACAACACGTTTTGATCTCAGTATATCAACCACTGACACCCCCAACCGAAGTGCAAGTGTAAGCAGTGATGACCTTGACGATGTCATGCGCCTTATGCAACTGGCAGGCTCGGGAGACAGTCCTCGTCGCTTCACTGCCACAGTTTCAAAAACTGCCTCTGATCCGGCCGATAACGCAACGATGACTGTGAACTCAAGTGACTCTGATGATGTGTTGCGCCTTCTGCAATTGGCTGGGGTAATTGCCCCTCCCAAAGCATGTGGATGTTCTGGCCCCTGTGATTGTGATTCAGCTGCCCCAGAAAAATCCTGTGGTTGCCCAACACCATGTGACTGTGCCTCTGAACCAACAGGAGCTGTGGAAATTCCAGTTGTGATGATGGAGCAACAAGCTGAATATGATTTTGGTCACAGAGATCCCACTGACGAGCAATTGGAATTTGATATCAAAGACTACAACTTCAAAGGGCGAGCCGATTTACCCGAGAGATTGACCAGTGCAAGGTTTGGTAGCAATGCGCTCAAATCTGAGATGCGTGAGAGTGTGCATGAGCGATTAGTGAAAGCTTACAAGCTGTTTATAAATGAAGCTGAAGAAGCTCGTGAGAATGAGGATGGTCGCAGCAGCCCACTTACATCTGCCAAAAGAGATGAATTTATCAAAGACCCTTTCACCACAGAACCAAAAACTGATGGCAGTGAAAGTCCATTGAGCACAATCATAAGGCAACCGATACCCAGATAGGATCCCTAATGCTAATACGCCGACCCAGTATTGTTACAATAAACGTATTTTATTACCTACCAGATTACACACATATTATCCAGGAGTTTGTGTGGAGCACTAATGATTTTGTGCCTGAGCTCATGCGTACACATGCATTTTTGTCGCATTGGCACAAAAATATTGATGCTGTGGTCAAAGAGATCCTTGTGGGCATTGCAGGAGAAACTCAAAGAAAAATTGAGTCTGTGGATCACTTGTTTCGCCTAAATTAAATTATGAGTAAACCGCCATCCAGTTACGAGACTACTCTAGTCAAAAGGCCAAATCAGGCTCTTGAGTTAACAGCCATTCAGGAAACAGAATTCCTACGCTGTGCTATTGATCCTGTGTATTTCATCAACAATTACATTTACATTCGTCACTCAACCAAAGGACGTATTCCTTTCAAACTGTTTGACTACCAAAGAGACTTGGTTCTCACCTATTGGAAAAACCGTCAAGTCATAGCCATGTGCTCGCGACAGTTGGGCAAAACTGAAACAGCAGCCAGCTTCATGCTTTGGTTTGCAACATTTCAAAAAGATGTGAACATACTCATTGCAGCCAACAACTTTCGTGCTGCTACTGAGATCATGGATCGCATCAAGTTCAGTTATGAAGAGCTGCCAGATTGGTTAAAAGCTGGTGTAGTAACCTACAATGTTCAGAAGATTGTTTTTGACAATGGTAGTAAAATAGAGAGTGCCACCACTACTCCCAGCACTGGCCGAGGCAAGAGCATAAGCCTCCTATTCCTAGATGAGATGGCCTTCGTTAAACCTCGCATTGCAGAAGAGTTTTGGAGCGCCATCAGCCCCACACTGGCCACAGGCGGAAAGTGCATCATCACCTCAACTCCCAATTCAGATGAAGACACCTTTGCCCAAATTTGGTACAGTGCCAATCGCACAGTTGACGAGTTTGGCAATGAGCTGCCAGGCGGTGTAGGAGCCAACAGTTTCAAAGCCTTCAAAGCCACATGGGATCAACATCCAGACAGAGATGAAAATTGGGCCAAAACCGAACGTGCCAAAATTGGTTATGAGAAGTTTGCCCGTGAATACGAGCTGAGGTTCATCACAGCAGACAGCACACTTATAGACAGCCAGTGTCTGGCTGGGCTAACAAGCCTTGAGCCTGAATTCAAAACTGGTGAAATTCGTTGGTGGGAAAAACCGCAACCCAACAGCATTTATCTTGTGAGTTTGGATCCATCAGCTGGTGTGGGATTGGATTTCTCTGCCATTCAAGTTTGGCGTCTACCAGAAATGGTGCAAGTGTGCGAGTGGATGCACAACAAAAGCGATGTGGCAACTCAGCTCAGGACTTTGGCACAAATCTGTAACTTTCTCGATAGACAAATGAGATCACATCCTGCTCAAATGAGCGAGCCAGACATTTATTGGACTTTTGAAAACAACAGCTATGGACAGGCCGTAATTGAACTCCTAAATGAGGCTGGATGGGACATTATTCCGGGTCAGCTTTTGAGTGAGCCAAATCAAACAGGTGCTAAGTTTAGGCGAGGACTAAACACCAATGGTCGAACAAAAAGTCAAGCTGTAACAAAGTTGAAGAGTTTGGTAGAAACAAACAAGCTCACTATTCGCAGTCGACCACTGGTGTCTCAGTTGAAAAACTACGTTACTCGTGGTGGCAGTTTTGCTGCCAAAAGTGGCGAAAATGACGATTTGGTGGCAGCACTTCTGTTGATTGTGAGAATGACACAATTGGTGGCACGCTGGGACGATGACACTGCCTCTCATGTGCGCACAAATGATCTTGTAGACGTAGATGATTTGGTTGAGCCCATGCCCATAGCCGTAAACATTTGGTAATGTGTAAATATTGACTCAAAGAGGAAAAGAGAATGCCTACCCCGCATGAAGAAATGGCTCAATTGGTGTTTGATGTATTGTCTGGAAAAGGACATGAGATCTACATGTATGATGAAAAGGGCAACCAAGTTTTCAGTCCCGAGAAGGCCAACAGATTGTGGAGCGCTGATGAAAAGCTTATGGTAAGCTTAGGCTGGACCAAAGGAAGACCTCCCAAGCCCTTGATTACCTTTTACACAAGCGATGTTACCAATATTGATCGCTTCAATGACGTGAAATTCACACTCAAAAAGCACAATCCTTGGGATTTCAGCTTTGACACAGAACATTTTGGTCGTAGTTTGGAGCCCAAACATTTCAAACATTTGAATGTTACAGAAACACAAAAATGGACTGGCAGCACACGCACAAGCTATCTACCAGTTGACGGGTGCATGGTTGTTGTAAAACACACTCGGCCCTGGAACAAAGACATGCTTGAGCAGGCACAACGCTGGCGTAGAATACGGCAGGTTATGCTGCATACCCCTGATGGCGAGCGTTTCAAATTCCCATTCAATCACATCTTGGGCGCAAAGGCCATGGCGCAGCATCTCAATCACAACAACCACATGCATGATGTGGATGGCAAACTCATCCAAGATCTAACAAAAACTCTCGCAAGCTTGCGTCGCTTTCAAACACGCAGCCGGAAACTTGGTGCTGATGATTTACTAACTCAAGTTCAAACCACAAAAGGACAAATCAAGAAACTTTTGAGTCAAATAAGTGACTCCAGCACCTATGGAACAAGTTTAACACAAGCCAGAGAGTTTATCCGAGACTGGAAAACACCAAAACTTGAATCAGCCACAGCAACGTTCCGTGAGGCACGTGAGTTGCAATCTTGGTTCGAAGATTTTGAGCCAAAACTCAAGAGTGAGAGTGATGATCACAAATCTGAAGTGTATGCTGCATGGAAAGCCACAAATCACAACAAGTATCGCACCCTTGATTACTTGAAGAGAAATGTTCCGGGTTGGCTGAGTAGATTTGAGGCAGATCCAGAACAAGTGACCGCTGAAATAACCAATTATGTAAATGAGTTTGAAAAAGACGGAAAATAACTTGTAACAACATTCTCTACTAAATACACTTGTTAGTGGCAGCAAGCAAATTGCATGTTGTCTCTATCGTAAAACTTATAGGCACATTTATAGGCACAGAGAAAGGAAAATAAAATGGCACTATCATTAGCTCAAATTCGTGAAAAACTACTTGAACAACAAAATTCAAAAGACCGAGTTCGCACAGGTGGCGGCGGGGACAAGGCAAACTATCCCTTTTGGTCAAATCCAGACGGCAGCACAGCAACACTGAGATTTCTTGCAGATGGTGACACCAGCAATGATTTCTTTTGGGTCGAACGCCTGATCATCAAGCTGCCATTCCCCAGCATCAAGGGTCAGGCCTCAACTGGTCGTCCAATTGAAGTACAGGTCCCATGTGTTGACATGTGGAAGCCCGGCAGTTGCCCAATCAATGCTGAGATTCGCCCATGGTGGAAAGGTGGCAAGGAAATGGAGGACATGGCACGCAAGTATTGGCGCAAGAAGTCATTCTTGTTCCAGGGCTTTGTGACACAGAACCCAAATCCTGAGGATCTTGCTAATCCCCCAGAAAACCCCATTCGGCGGTTTGTGATCAATCCCAGCGTGTTTGATCGCATCAAGACTGTGTTCCTAGATCAAGAGGTTGAGAACAACCCAATTGACTATGACAATGGTTTGGATTTCCGTTTGGTGAAGGGCAGCAAAGGCGGCTATGCAGACTATGGCACAAGCAGCTGGGCACGTCGTGAGCGGGCGCTCTCTGATGACGAGCGAGCTGCTATTGACAAGTTTGGCTTGTTCACACTCAGCAACTACCTTCCCAAAAAGCCAGATGAGGCTCACATGCAGGCTATTATGGACATGTTCCATGATTCAGTTGATGAGAAGCCTTACGACCCAGACAAGTACGCACAGTTTTACAAGCCCTATGGTTTGCAAACTGACAGCGAAACCTCTGGTGGTGGTATGGGCAGTGATGTGGCAGCGGCTGAATCACGCTTCACCAAACCGGCAGCAGTTGCACCAACACGCAACGTCACTGTTAGCGTGCCCAAGGCAACAGTTGAGGAAGATGCCCCATTTGATGGCGGCAAGACCGCAGCTGAGCCAGCTGGAGACGGCAAGAAGATGACAAGCCCAGAAGACATTCTGGCAGCACTGCGTCGTCGCCAACAAAGCAAGGCTTAGTGAACTCAAGGTAAGGCAGCACCCGTTGCCTTACCTTCTCTTTTGCAATTTTGAGGAACAATAATGAAACCAATCGATTTATCGAAATTTCGTAAAGACATCGCCAAAACCATCCCTGGTTTGAGCGTGGGCTTTCGTGATCCCAAAGTGTGGATCTCTACAGGCAACTATGCACTCAACTATGCCATCTCTGGGCGTTTCCGCGATGGTGGCATCCCACTGGGCAAGGTCACCATGCTGGGTGGACAAAGTGGCTCGGGCAAAAGCTTTTTGGCATCAGGTAACATCACAGCCAACGCACAAAAGAAAGATGTGTTTGTGGTGTTGATTGATACAGAAAATGCACTTGATGAAAGCTGGCTCAAGGCACTGGATGTTGACACCAGCGATGACAAGCTGTTGAAGGCCAACATGGCCATGATTGATGAGGTGGCCAAGCTCATCTCAGACTTCATGAAGGACTACAAAAGCCGTTATGGCAGCTTGGCAGAAGAAGAACGGCCACGGGTCTTGTTTGTGATTGACAGCCTGGGAATGCTGCTGACTCCCACAGATGTCAATCAGTTTGAAGCTGGTGATCTCAAGGGTGACATGGGTCGCAAGCCCAAGGCACTGGCAGCACTGGTTCGTAACTGTGTGAACATGTTTGGCGAATATGACATTGGTATGGTCTGCACAAACCACAGCTATGCCTCTCAAGACATGTTCAACCCTGACGATGTGATCTCTGGTGGTCAAGGGCCAATCTATGCCAGTTCAATTGTGCTGGCCATGCGCAAGCTCAAGCTCAAGGAAGATGAGGATGGCAACAAGATCAGCGAGGTGCGTGGTATTCGTGCACAATGCAAAGTGATGAAAACACGATACAATCAGCCATTTACTAGTGTGGAAGTGAAAATTCCTTATGATCGAGGTATGGATCCCTATAGTGGACTTGTAGATCTTTTTGAGCAGAAAGCACTACTGGTCAAGGAAGGTAACCGACTAACATATGCCAAACTAGACGGATCTCAACTCAAAATGTTTCGTAAGGCATGGGAACGCAATGAGGACGGTTGTCTGGACACGGTGATGGATGAATTCCACAAACACAACATCACCAAAGCAGTTCCTGAAGAGCCTGATCAAATTTCAGAAGCGTCTGAAGAAATGGGCTAATACAAGTAACCGCGATTACTATGAAGGCGAGGCAGTTAAATGTCTCGCCTTCGTTGTTTTGAGCAGAATGTCATATATAATCACACGTAGACAGGAGAACATTGATGGCAAAAGCGGCAACACAAATTGTCATGCTTGTGAATACAGAGCATGATACTCCAACCAAATACATGACCCATGTGACCACCAAAGGCACCAAAGCTGGTGAAAAACTACGGTTCCGCAAATATGATCCTGTGGTTCAAAAACACTGTTGGTTTGGCCAAAAGAAATTACCAAGTCCCAAAAGCCGATAACCATTCAGGGGTAATCAATGCTACAGCAGATAAACTCGCAAATTGATGCGAGCGTGAATTTTGTTGAGCAGCAGCTCACAGGATTTATTGAATCGAGATATGTGCGGCGACAATCCAACTACTTCATTGCTTACCTGAGCTCCCAGACAGGTTGCAACAGAGGCTGTCGAATGTGTCATCTCACTGCCACTCGTCAAACACAATTTACAAATCTTGACCTAAGTGAGTTTGTAAGCCAGTTTGAAACTGTGCTCACACACTACCAACGCGATATACCGGCAGAAACTGTACACTTGAATTTTATGGCCCGAGGAGAGCCGCTAGCCAATCCCACTGTGACAGAAACAGGAACAGAACTCCTGTGGCGTTTGGGCAATATGGCACGCGAATATGGGCTGCGACCCAAATTCAACGTGTCTACCATCATGCCGGTTACTCTGAAAAAAAGCTTGTGTGATGTGTTCCCTATCATAACACCAACAGTCTATTACTCTGTTTATTCAGTAAATTCATCATTTAGAAACAAATGGTTACCAGCCGCAATGCCAGTGGAGCGTGCGCTGGATATGCTCAAGGAATACCAACAGGTTTCAAAAAAGATCATCAAGTTTCATGGTGCATTTATCAGGGGCGAAAATGACAGTGAACAAGATATTGGGGAGCTGATGAAAACCATAGCTGACTACTGTTTTCACAGCGAGTTCAACATTGTGCGATATAATCCCTACAGCTCACTTCAGGGCGAGGAAAGCACTAGGGTAGATGAGATAGCTGAACAGATAAGACAGTATATGCCTTGTCAGATCATACCCCGGGTCGGTCCAGATGCCTATGCCAGCTGTGGCCAATTTTTGCCCGGATAAACTTTAAATATCGCCAGATTTTTTGTGGAGAAAAATAAATGGAAATTGATGCAAAACTCATTGCTGAGCTTTGGGAAACAGTCAAGGATCTCATTCCAGCAGGCAAGAGAGACGATGTGGCTCTTGAATTCCTAACTGTGTTTGAGGAAAATGACGTGGAGATTCATGATCTTGACACGCTTCGCGGTGCTGATGACAGTCTCGATGCGGCTCTTGATGAACTCTATGGAGACGTTGACACAGACGAAGACTACTAGTATCAAATGTTATGTGGTTCAATAGAGTAAAGAATGACCTATCTCAAATCCCAGATATGGTTGAATACTACAACAGCGAGATAGAGGCTGCTCAAAAAGAGTGCAAGATTTTTGGCAGCCTCGAGAAAAACAGTCAAGAGCTGCCTGGCCAAGTGGGTTGGCGATTCAGTCAATTACAGGAGCTCGAGGCTGTTTTGAAACACTTGAACAATCAAGTGGACAAAATGAGAAGTGATCTCTATCGTCGCTATCTCGAGCGTTACAATAGAGAGCTGAGTGATCGTGCTATTGAAAAATACATCGATGGCGAAGCGGATGTGCAAACAATGATGAGCCTTGTGAACGAGGTGGCATTGATTCGCAACAAATACCTGGGGATCATCAAGTCACTTGAGGTCAAAGGCTTTCAGATCAACAATATTGTGAAGCTTCGTGTGGTGGGTCTAAACGACGCAGAACTCTAACCACCACAAACTTCCTGTTTCAAAATCTCATTCATCTCGTTTGGTGTGACTTGGCCACACTCTAGCACAGTATAGAGTTTGGCTAGCTTGTGGCCCCAAGAGTCATCGTAGCTGTTGAGACAATCGACGGTTTCGGCCAGTTTGCCCACCAATATGTTTTGGCTGGTCCACAATTGCTCTAGTGCCGACACACTGCCTCGGAGCAATGTGAGCAAGTCAGTTTGCGTTAGTGTGGGCTCATTCTCCAGTGCTGACTTGAGATGGTTCAAAAAATCATTGGGGTTATCAAACATCAAAACTTTGTTCATAAGAGAATTATGAAGGAATGAATTTGGGAAAGTCTATTGACACTTGTATAATCCCTGTATGATGAAACTTTTTTCCGCGCTAGTCACCTTACCGTTGCTATGGTTTACCCCAGCACAAGCCCAACAAGCTGCCCCAAGACCCATGGAAGAGTGCCAAACAGAGGCACCCTGGGGCTTCCCTGAAGCCCAGTTGCCTAGTGGGCAAAACATATGCCGTATGGCCTATGCACTCCTACATGACAATCAAGCCAAGATTCCAGTATGGACTGTGTACACACTTACTCCAGAACGAGCCATGGGATGCGGCAAGCGAAGCGACAGTTTCGCTCCTGATCAAAGCTTGCCCCGAGGACAGCGTAGTGAGCTGAATGACTACAGGCAAAGCGGATATGACACTGGCCATATGGTGAACTCAGCTGACATGCTGTGGAGCATCACAGCTGAGCGAGAAAGTTTCATACTGAGCAACATGAGTCCACAATTGGCAAACGTTAACCGTGGCGCATGGAAGACGCTGGAGACAGGCATCAGAGGTTGGACCCAACAAACGGGCGACACATATACCATCTACAGTGGCAACATTTACACCCTTGACACTGCCAAAACCATTGGGCGTAACAGAGTTGTGGTGCCCACAAGCCTTTGGAAAGTGGTTGTAAGCCATCGAACCGGAGAGGCCTGGGCATTTCTGTTCCCCAACAGGATTGGTATCTCAACCGACCTGCGCACCTTTCAAACCACAGTGGCTGAGTTGGAGGAAAAGGTGGGCTACTCTATCCCCATGCCTGGGAACAAAACAGCTCGCCCTGACCTCCTGCCTGTTCGAAGTGTAAGTGAGGCACGTCAGGCAGCTTGCACACTCCCTCAGCGATGATCACACGCGGTCCCAGCAGCCCACAACAGCAGCACGGGCTGAGCTGGGACGCATGCCCATCTCCACAGCCCGTTGGATAAGCTCCTGTTGCGTTACACCAGCTGGGCGTAGCACACGAATCCAATCACGGATTTGGCTTACATAGCTACCGGCTCTTTCTCGTTGGGCAGGTGCAGCAGCCTTTGGCGCGGGAGGTGCCATTAGGATAGCAGATGCTTGCTTGCGCCATGCACAAGCTCGAGTGAGCAGTCCCTTGCCCCTCACGTTGTAATTCTTGCCCTTTTGGATGCGACTGTGCCTGTTACTGGAGATCACAACATCATATCCGAGGCTTGTGGTGTAGATGTAGTTTCCGCCAGCATACTCTACCTCGTAGGTGTGACGCTCACTGCCATCTCCACCAAGTGCGATGCACACGCGACGCCAACCCTCATTATGATCCTTGCCCAAACGAGGATCTATCATGCACACAATGTGAGCCACCTCATGGGCTGTGGTGTTCACCAGCATGTCGTCAAAATACTGGCCTTGCACCAACTTTTTGTTGAACATGACTCGATAAGTTTTGGTTCCGGTCACAAGACAGTGCCGACACACAGCCCTACCAGCAACTCGTCCCCGCAGCCGGAAATTCACCTCTGTTTTTGTGAGATCAAGTCCATACAGCACGCGAGCCCGATTGAACAGGTCTTGCACCTTGTGTGTCATCTGCTGAAAACGGTTCATCTTGTTTCCCTCTTCTGCCCGGGCAGTATAGCAGGGTTCACACAAGGTGCAAGTGGTTTTTATGCGTTTGCCCGTACTTCTCGCCGGGCAGCCTCCTCTGCATCACGAAGCAGAGAGTCGCTCACACGTCCCCCAGTGCTGAGGATCAGAAGGAGTCGGTTCAAACGCTGGGCGGCAGATTCGTTGCTCATACTCAAGTTCCTTTCAGGTTTGGGTTTGGTTAGGTATTCAGGACATGAATCTCATGTCCCTGAAGAGCGGGAAAGCTGTTGAGCGTGTCTTCAGTGGGCAGCAAGACCCAGGCCAAAGTCTCTCCGAACCTCTTGATGGGGTAGCTGATGGAAAATTCAGCTACCTTACCCGTCTTGTGGCTCAACAGAGCAATGCCCTCATACCAAAAACTGTGCAGTCCTTTGTCCACACTGCTGGCTTCGGTCACAAACAGCTTGCTTTGCTTGCTATATGCCATATCCTTGGTTGAAACAACAAACACAACTGCTCTCCCTCTCAACGCATGCAATATAACGGTTTTTTTCCATCACGCAACCTAGAAAAGACACAAAAATCAAAAATTATCACTAGACCCAACCGTGCACCGCCGCTATATTGCGTGGGCAAACAAGGAGCACTGGCTCAAATGGAACTGGAAAACGCTTTTGTGCGTGTGATCAAGGGCAACACCCGGCAGGGTGTGTCGGTTGATGGGACGGTGTTTCGCTTGCTGGGGCACATCAGCAAGGATGCGTTTGGCACCTTCATCACTGTTGATGGACGTGGGCATGAGGGCACCCGCAACGGGAAGGCACGCATCTATCTCGAGCCCACCGGCTATGAGATGATCGACAGCACGGGTGCTCGTGTGATCCTCAATGAGGATAGCGAGTCTCTCGAGGACACTCGCACAGACGATGAGATTCGGCTGGAGCTCAAGGAAACGTTCGAGATTGTGGGCGAGATGGCGGAGGCCACCACAACGGGAGTGATCAAGGGGCTGGTGATCTCGGGTCCGGCAGGCATTGGCAAATCCCACACGGTTGAGACTGTGATGGACGAGACCATTGGCATGCAATGCAAGCTTCAGGGACTTGAGCCCAAGTATAGCATCATCCGTGGCAACCTTAGTGCCATCTCGCTCTACTGCCAGCTGTATCGCTACAGCAGCAAGGGCTCGGTGCTTGTGCTTGATGACTGCGATGGCATTCTTTACGATGAGGATGGTCTCAACGTGCTGAAGGCGGTGCTGGACACCAAGAAGACGCGCCGGGTGCATTGGGGCACGAACAGCATCATCCTTGAGAAGGAGGGTGTGCCTAGCAACTTCGAGTTTGAGGGCTCGGTGGTGTTCCTCACAAACATCAAGTGGGATAATTGCAAGAGCCCGCGCATTGCCAACCATCTCTCGGCCTTGATGTCGAGAGTCCATTATTTGGATTTGAAAGTCGATACGTTGCGTGAGCGTGTGATTCACATGCGTAATGTGGTTGAAACCACTGACATGCTGTGGGAGTACAACTTCACGGACCGAGACATTGATGATCTCATGGGCTGGATCATGAACAACATCAACCGCATTCAGTTTGTGGATCTCAGGACTGTGGTCAAGGCAGCAGATCTCAAGCGTGCAATGCCCACTACGTGGCATAAGCGTGCTGAGCGCACTCTGTGCAAGAACCGGGGAGGCTGATATGACTCGCAGGGATGCATGGGTGCCAGTTGCAGAAGATTGGTATGGCAACTTCAAGATCGAGGATGACCGGAGATTTCAAAACACGCGCCTAGTGTTGGTGAGTGCTATGGGTCTCAGTGATGGAAAGTATCGGGTGTGCGTTTGGGGCAATGACGATTTTGGCCTTGAACGAGACTTTGATCAGCCTGGTGAGGCCATAACACTGTTTCAGCTGATTGTGAGTCAGCCCTATCCCACACAGGAATGGCTCAAGAACCTGGACATGGTTCCAGCTTGATAGACGCAGAAAGGATGCGTTCGATGAAAAGAGTGACTATGACAGTGGAGTTTGTGCTCCAGGACAACAAATGGGTTAAAAATTTGAGTGAAGAAGATATTATGCGAGCAGTACGCAATATGCTGGAGGATGTGAACCAGGGTATAGCCGAATACGGCAGTGCAGGGGTCACCAGCATCAAGGTGGATGAGATTTAGCATGACTACAGACGAGAAATCAACAAAAACACTCCAACCCGACAATAAGATAGTGAAGTCTCTTTTGAACCTCCGAAACGAACTGTATCTGAGATCTAAAGATCCACTGTCTGATGAGATCTTTTTCAAGATCAACTCCTGCCTGTATAAAGAGTATCCCCGTATCGTGAACACAGATGTAGCACAGGAGGAATAGCATGACACTGGACCAAGTGATCCGCAACCTTGAGAACACCATTCAGGGCAAGCGAGGACTGTTGGACAGCATCAACTTTTACACAGGCGGTAATGGTCAAGCCGAACAGGTAACGGCCGAGTTCCTCCGGGTGAACATCAGCGAGCTGGAGCGCATCCTAGCCGACCTCAAAAAGGTGCAAGAGGCAGCCTCAGCAGCCAGCTGGGAACGCAACCCAGACCGTATGGGAGGTTGCTACACCTATGAAGAGATTGCAGCTAGCCGCGGTTGGTATTAAAGTAGGCCTATAAGGAGCACTGAACATGACACCCACTGATCAAGCTGCACTGAATTACCTCACTGAGTTCCTCAAGCGCAACCCGCAGATCCTTGAGGCTGCTTACGGCGGCGAAGACTCTAAGCCAGAGGAGGTGGAGGAGCTTCAAGCCTACAGCGAAGACCCTGCAAACTGGAATATGCGAGGACCACGGCCCCCTATCATGGATGACTACTTCATCAAAAGGGCTATTGGAGTATATGATGAGGGTGTTGACCCTGGGCCTTTTGCGGAAGCCACCAACACAGTATCAGCCCGCAAGGTGGCACTGATGCGATACTTTTACCACCAGGACATGCTGAGCGACTGTGGCTTCAACCTACTGGAAATGAAGGATGGTAGTTTCCGTATGGGCACGCTGGCTGACAATTGGCCTGAATAGGAAAGGAAAACAAAATGGGTAGTATTCTCATCGTAACGCTCTTGCTCACAGGAGATCCGTCTTTTGAGCCCCGGCGGCTGGACACTGTATCCAGAAGCTGTGAGTTTGAGCGGGCCACAGTGGCTGGCATGAACCGTGCCGAAGCGCAGGCTGGTAGCAATGTTCGTTATCTCGTCTACTGCACAGGGAAGATCTAGCATGCCCACGCTCTACATGCTGGTGGGAGTGCCTGGAAGTGGCAAGAGTACCTGGATTGAAGCGCAAAACTTTGATCCCGAGACCACTGTGATTCTCAGCACCGACAAGTATATTGATGTTGAGGCTGCTAGGCAGAACAAGACCTATAGCCAAGTGTTCTCCAGTTACATCAAGCGGGCAACTGCAATCATGAACGCTGGTCTCAAGATGGCTGTGGTCGACAACATAAACATTGTATGGGATCAAACCAATGTGACGGCCAAAGCTCGAGCCAAAAAGCTTGAGCAGGTGCCCAACAGCTACCGCAAGGTGGCTGTGTTCTTTCCCACGCCCGAAGCCAAAGAGCTCCAGCGCCGCCTGGCCTCTCGCCCGGGCAAAATCATTCCCCCCAATGTGATGCTGGCCATGAGCAGCACGCTCGAGATGCCCTCTGTTGATGAGGGTTTTGATGAGGTAGTCGTGGTCAACAATTGACACATGGACTAGACTTTTGTAGAATACACTGGCTATAACATCCACAGAAAGGACTAACACATGGCTTTCTTCACAAGCTTCTTCAAATCCAAGATGGAGTCGCTACACGACGGCGCCATCAAGCTCATGGCCTCATGGGATCCGGAGGCTGTTTCCTCTGCGCAATTGCGTGAGTGGGACCAGCAGGCGCAAGAGATGGCTGCAACGGCTGCCCGTGCTGCCACTGAAGCAAAGGCTGCCGCAGAAGCACTAGCCAACATCCGGGCCAACCTCGCGCGCTACACGGCTGCCGCCGAAAAGCTCATGTCAGCGGGGAATGAGACGGCTGCCAACAAAGCTGCTGATGAGGCACTGACTCTACAAGCCAAGCTCCAGGATGCTGAGGAAGAGGCTGCTGACTCCGCAGAGTGGGCACAGGAAACCAAGACCGCTGCTGAGAATGCCCAGAGGCTTGTGATCGAAGGGCGACAGAAGCTGGATCGCGCACGTCGTGATCAGGAGCGTGCTGAGCAAGAGGCCAAGGTGGCTGAGGCACGTCGCGCCGAGCGTGAGCGTATGGCTGGCATCACCAAAGGCCTGTCAGGCACTGATGCTGCGCTAGACGCCATGGCAGCCAATGCTCGTGAGGCTCGCGAGCGTGCTGCTGCCAATCGCATCCGTAGCGATGTGCTGGGCAAGGCCACTGATTCTGATGCGGCTGTGGCTGCTGCACTGGCTGAGGTTGATGGCAAATCCAAATCCAACAGCCTACAGGAAAAGCTGGCTGCCCTTCGCGCCAAACAATAATGTCTCTAGATCAGGGCTGGGAGAGATCTCAGCCCTGATAGTAGGGATCTGTTATCACAAGAGTGTTGGCACGCTGCATGAGATTGTCAGAATGCATATCAAGTCCTTTGATGCCCAGTTGTTTGCTGTAACTCATAAATGCGTCAACTAGGGTCACCCATGTTTCGGGAGGCATACCAATCTCTCGCCACAATTTTTGTTCAAATTCAGGCTTCTCAAAGTCTTCCAAATTCTGTGTGATGCCAAGGCTCCTGAGGTAGTCAAGCACTCTTGATTCAATTGACCATTCAAGATTGTCTATGATATTGTATTTCATCCCAGCCAACCACAAATATATGGTCTCGCGCAAATAAGTGCTGAGCAGATGCGTATTGCTGATGCTGTTGAGTTTTTCCATACGAACATAGAGATATCTTGTTCCTGGAACACTTTTGATGTATCGGCTGAATTTTGGCACATGAGGGTTACTGGAGTGCTGCTGCACAAACGGCACAAACTTTTCATAGAGGCTGCCGCGAGCCCAGATTTTCAGCACATAAGATTTTTTTGGGTGTTCGGCTACTGTTGCGTCCTTACCAGTTCCCAGCACATGCCAGCCATAGGCCTTGAGTACCTCAGATAAGGACTGCGGCTTTTTGAGCCTTTTTGTGATTTCAAGTTCTTTTAGATTCATACTGTTACCTACCTACTAACGGATCTGAAATGACAAGTGTGTCTCCACGGAGCATGAAATTTGCAGGATGCATATCCAGTTCACTTTGCCATCGTGTGCCTTTTTGATACAACTCTAGGAGTAGATCAACAGCCCTTTTCCATGAGTCGCTTGGTGTGCCAATCTTTTCCCAAAGAGTTTTTTGAATCTCCTTATCAAAAATACTGCCACGTGATAACTCTCTGAGATGCGCGCCTACTGTCGGAGCAAACACGTCATGAAACTCCAGCCCCATCGAGGTCGACTGAATATACAAATACGCAAGTTCGGGTAGATGAGTGCGCAACACATTGCGGACAGGATCTAGAATCTCCATTCTCACATAACTCATTTCTGTGCCAGGAATAGGTCTCACATAACGACTGAATCTGGGAAAATGGGGATTTGATTGATGCGCTTGCACCATTTTGACAAAATCAACATAAGGGGTATCTGTGCTGAATACGCGCAACACATAGGGCTTCTGCGGGTGTTTGACCACTACTGCCTCTAATCCTCGACCTACCAAACTCCAGCCATGTTTTTCAACAACGTCTCGCCAGTAGACAGGACCTCTACGCTTCAATTGTTTTGAGATTTCAAGTTCTGATAATTGCATTGGATCAAGGCTTATAAAAAGGGTCTATTATTACTAGAGTACGACCTCTGAGCATGAAGTTACCATCATGCAAGTCCATGTCAATTTGGGATTGATTTTGGTGCCAAAACAAAAACAAGTCGTCAATAATAGATGTCCATTCAAGAGACGGATATCCGCTTATATGGTTCCATAAATCATGAAATTCGTCAATGCTACCTGACTGAATCTCTTGGACTAGGGTGTCTGTATCAATATAAAAGGCGTTTTTCAGTCTGTTAGTAACAGTATGATGAAATATACGATTTAATCGAATCTTGTATTTCTCTGCAATTACCCACGCATAAGTTATTTCCGGCATATAGCCTGCATACAAATTATTTGAAGAAATTGGTCGAAGTTTTTCCATTCTCACATAACTCATGCTGCCTTTTGTGTGCGGTATCACGCGCGAATACCTAGAGAATTTTGGCAGATGCGGATTATCCGGGTGCTGCTTCACAAAATCCAAAAACAACATATAGGCCGAAGAGGCGGGGAATACTTTTACCACATAGGGTTTTGTTGGATGTTGTCCTACACTGGCTTCTGCGCCGCTGCCCAAAAACTTCCACCCATTCTTTTCAAATATCCGCAGCCAATCTGGTCGTGGATATTCTTTAACCTGCGTGGTGATGTATAACTCTTGTAAATTCATAAGAGTATTTACCAAAGATGCCTTGGCTAAACCAGTTGTGTATCTTACAATCTATACTTGAAACTGAGATGAACATATGAGCAAAGTTGCAAAGATAGCTATTCAAGATGAAGTGAATATTCAAATCACAGGCATTGATTTACCAGTGAAGAGGGCAATGGTGAAAGCAGTTCAATTTTTCCTTCCTGAGGCCAGATACAGTCCTGCTTTTCGCATGGGCAGATGGGACGGTACCAAAAGCTTTTGTAGTCTAGGTGGCAAAACTTATTTGAACATCTTGGACCGGCTGTTGCCTATCCTGCAAGAGCATGACTATGAGATTGAGATTGATGATCAGCGTGCATTTCACAACACAGAATTTCCCAGTGTTGACGAAAACTATCTCAGTGATTTGACTTGGCCAGCTGGGCACAGATTTGCTGGTCAACCTATTCAGCTTCGAGACTATCAGGTCGAAGCCATAAACACCTGTCTCCACAATCCACAAAGTGTGAATGTGCTGCCCACATCAGCGGGCAAGACCATCATCACTGCCACACTGAGTAAGATTGTTGAGGCACAAGGGCGAAGTATTGTAATCGTTCCCAACAAAAATCTAGTTCAACAAACAGAGGAAGACTATCGCAACATTGGCTTGGATGTGGGTGTGTTGTTTGGTGACAGAAAAGAATACACTTGTCAACATACCATTTGCACATGGCAAAGCTTGAATGTGCTGGACAAAAAGAACAAAGATGCTCTTGATGGTGACCAACTGGAAGCCTTTCTGAAAAACCTGGTTTGTGTGATTGTAGACGAGTGCCACTTGGTGAAAGATTCCAATGTGCTGCATCATCTCATGACCGGTGTATTCAGGAACATTCCCATTCGCTGGGGATTGACTGGCACTATTCCAGAAGAAGAGTATAAACAAGTGGGGTTGTTCACAGCCATTGGTCCACAAATTGGCAACCTCACAGCCAAAGAACTGCAAGACAAAGGTGTGCTGGCACAGTGTGATGTAACCTGCCTTCAAACTCAAGAGACTCAGCAATTTGGTAATTATCAGGAAGAGTTGAAGTATCTTGTAACAAACGACCAGAGATTGAAATGGATGGCCGAAACCATCGAGACTGTTGCTGAGTCTGGAAACACACTTGTTCTTGTGGATCGAATTGAAACAGGCCAAAAGCTCTACAATCAACTCAGTGGAGCTGTATTCATCTCTGGTGAAATGAGTGCCAAGGATCGGCGAGAACACTACAAGGACATCAACTTCAGCGACAACAAGATTATGGTGGCCACATTTGGTACTACCTCAACTGGTATTTCAATCAACCGAATCTTCAATCTTGTGTTGGTTGAGCCGGGAAAAAGCTTTGTGCGAACCATCCAAAGCATTGGTAGAGGACTCAGAATGGCTGATGACAAAGACAGGGTGCAAATTTATGACATCAGCAGCAAGATGAAGTTCAGCAACAACCATCTCAACAAGAGGAAACAGTTTTACAAAAAAGCACAGTATCCTTTTGAAGTGAAAAAAATACGTTACTAGTGGAAACTTGGGGTAAATATTGGGTCAAAAAAATTAGGAAAACCCATTGAGAATATTGACCACAGACAATCAATGTTTTGAACTCCATCAGTTGCCCGAAAAAGTAGATGATCTTCGCTATTGTGTGCTGGACTACAGTGACAGTCACAACATTGACTACTACTGGTATCCCTTGATTTTCCTAGACATTTTCCACAGTCCTTGTGCTGATATCAAAATTGGTCCCTACAACATTCAAATGCCTCTTGACTGGAGCATTGTTGTGGGAGACAAGCATGCCGGCGACTTGGAGATCATGCGACTAGTTGATCTCAACGACAAGGATTTTGACGCATTCTGTATGAATCCCATACGTGGCTACATGCCTGATTTTTGTAACATTGAAATTCTCAATGTGTTCAGCGATGTGAAGTGGTATTTTCCCAGATTGAAAAATGGGCACATTTTGGCATTTCCACTTGCACAAGGAGAGAATCCACCTTGTGTGTTTTTTGTGAAAGAGCTGGGTAAGCTTCCTGATCAATTGGATATTCGACAGCTGGTTTAGGTTGACAGCTCTTTGGTTTCGCATATAATGGTGCGACACAAAGGAGACAGGCTCTTGAAGATCCATAACGTTCGCGCAGGGTTTGCTACCAACAGCAGCAGCTCACACAGCATTGTGATGATCCCATCGGGTGCACGAGTTCATGATGATGAACAGGATCGTTTCAATTACGGCTGGGAACAGTTCACACTGGCCACTCGGGACAGCAAAACAGCATACTTTGCGGCCCAACTTTGGCAGCCCCTTGTGTCGTCCGGTATTGAGTCTGAAACTGCGATTCAACTTTTGAACACTTGGCTGGGTACCGACTACACAGCATCTGAATTGGATGCCGGACACGTTGATCATCAAAGCGCATGGGGAATCTTCAGCTCAAACGAGGCTCAGAATCCCAATTTTGTGCAGGCTCTCTACACATATGTCATGCGTGACGATGTTGTGATCCTAGGTGGCAATGACAACTCTGATGGGCAGACTCCCCCAGAGGGCAGTTTCTCAACGCCCCTCACGGACGGGATTATGAGCTGGAGCCACAAGAGGGTTCGGCAGGACGGTGATTATTGGACGCTGTTTGATGGTCGCTCCGGCAACAAGGTTCGATTCAGTATCAAGGAAGATGCCGAATACACAAAGAGTACCTATCCTGAGCTCGTGGACCTGAAGCTAACTGACCGCTGCCATTTTGGCTGTGAATTTTGTTATCAAGGCAGTACCAAGCAGGGAGTGCATGGGTCTCTCGACAACATCATGCTGAGCATTGATGCGCTGAGTAAGATGGGGGTGTTTGAGATTGCATATGGTGGTGGTGAGCCCACTGAGCATCCCAATTTTGCCGAAATCCTGCAATACACACACGAGCGTAACATCGTCCCCAACTTCACCACGTTCGGTGTGGCGTGGGCACTGGATCAACTGATTGCGGAAGCTGTGAGTAAAACAGTTGGTGCAATTGGTGTGAGTGTTCACTCCAGCAAGGATTTGAACAAAGTTGACAAGATCAGAGACAATCTCATCAAAACCCTGCGGGCTTGTGGTCACCGTCATGTGCATGTGCCTCACATGGTGGCACAGCATGTGGTTGGCAGTGTGGATCTCAGTGAAACAGCTGACATACTGGAGCGTTGCTGGCAGGAAGGCATCGATGTGCTGCTACTGGGCTACAAAAAGGTAGGCTTTGGTGAAAACTATGCGCCCTATGATATGGATGGGCTTGACACACTACTCCGACTGAGGCAGGACAAAAGCAAAGTCAGTTGGAACGCCAACTTCAGCATGTTGGGGGTAGACACTGCCTTTGTGCAGCAATTTGACAGCATCCTCCAAGAGCTGGGTATTCCCAGTGTGCTTAAAACCAGTGAAGAGGGCAAGTTCAGCATGTATATTGATGCGGTAACAATGCGCCAAGGTCCCAGCAGCTACATGCCCGAGAGCATGGAGCCCTTTGATGTAGACAATGCTTTTGACAGCATTGCACTGGCCTACAAAAACTACTAAAAGAGAAACCCTCTCAAGTTCGCTCGGGCTTGCTTGAGAGGGTCTCCAGAGTCCACTGCTTTACCAAGGCAGCGAAAGTGTATTAGGTATTGGCAATCTGCACTGTGAGGTTATCAGCGGCCACCAGGTCCCAAGGGGCCAAGTCACCAGTCTCCCAAACATAGCTGCCGACCATTGCTTTTTGAGTCAAGAGAGCCAAGTGAGCAGTGAGTTTGGTCACATAGTAAGTGCTTCCGTTGACATCAGTAGCCAAGAGATACGCACCCCCTTCATTGGGTGTATCGGTTGTGCCCAGTGTGCAAAGAGCTTGCCCTTCTGTTGTTTCCATGAGATAAGTGTTTTCGCCAGTTTGCTTGATTATGTCAGCTGGCAAAACAGTTCCACCAGAGATGGTTTTGGCATAGGGAGTGATGGCTGGTTCAGTAGAAGTTGTCAGCACGGCTGTAGCGGCTGCTGCACCTGCACCAAAGCTAACAGCGGCATCACTTGCATCAACATAACCACTGCCACCATCAGACACAGCCACTGAGAGCACCTCATATTGTAGTGTTAAGGTTGCACCTGTTCCATTTGGGCTGTCAGTTGTGGTGGCAACTGGATTGGAAGGAAGAGCTGTATAACTACCAGCGTTTGTTCGGCTTACTGCATTTACACCAAACCCTAGATTGAAGGTTGTTCCCGCGAGTGTGCCGCCACCATTTGTGGAAGTTGGAGTCACAGGATCAGATGGAAGAATAGCATTGGTCCATACACCGGCGTTGGTTATAGCTACACCAGTAATGGCTCCGCCACCATCCACTGTCAATGTCAAAACAGCAGGAGTTGACCAACCGGCGCCGCTGAAGGTTACTGTGTCTCCATTGGCGAACCCACCAGCATCAGCTACGTTGGCGGCAGTTCGAATCTTCACACTGTCAACAACAAATGTAGCTGCTGTGCCAGTGCCACCAACAACTGTAAGTGCGTCAGCTGGGGCATAATCGGCACTTACATCACCAGTGCCGCTTGTGGTTACTGTGGCTGTGTTAAGGGCACGCATTGTTACAGCGCCCAGTGTAGCTGCTACACCACCAGGTAGGGCAGGGGCAGAAATTGAAACTCCCGGAATTGCTGTGTAAGTTCCACCAGCTGTGATTGTGATGCTGGCAACACCTTCGCCTCCAATTCCCGATGCAGCTAAACTGCCAAAATATCTTTTATTAAGCGGTCGTCCCATTATTTTTTCCTTTCGTGACGTTCTAGGTCATACGGGGCGGGTAACCCCATAACACGCAACTGCTGCGCACCTGATATTTATGGGCATGCATTGAAACAACGTTCAAGACAGCGTACAATCATACTAGATGAGGAAAAAAGATGGCAAAAGGCACAACAGCGAAACGCAGTTTCAAACTTGATCTCATGGTCTTACTTGAGGCCATTGACAAACGAGATCGAAGATTTTATGCCAATTTAACAGAAGAGGAGCGCAAGGGCTTTGTTCCCAAAGTGGTGGTGCGTTGGCTGTCCGCAGTGCCCGACTCAAACCCCTACAAAGAGTATTTTGTGTTGGCAGCAAATGATCTAGTAAACAATGGGTTGTGGAACTTGGGCAAGCATCCTGAGCTGCAATACCTGCTCATGTGTGTTGCTGGTGTGGGCAAAAAGCAGTATCATCAATGGATCAGCACAAAGTCTAGTGCTTCAAAAACGCCCAAAACAGAGGCTTTGTTAAGTCAACTGTATGGGGAAGTAAATGATACAGAGATGATGATCTTGAAAAATAACCACAGTGATGAAGAGTTGATGGAAATTGCCAAATACAGTGGGATGGACGATCGTGGAATCAAAGAGCTCAAAGAAGAACTCAAAAAAGCTGCCAAAGGCGATTGATCTAAATCGCCCCCACTTTTGCACTTGGTGTCAAAAAGCTTTTGCCAAAGAAACAACACTGGTATCACACAGTTGTGAACCGCGCCGCCGAAGTGAGGCTCAATACAATCCCGATGTGAAGCTGGGATATGCCTCATATCTCTTGTTTAACGAGTTCACAGCACCAAAAAACAGCGCACCCAAAACCAAAAGTTATCAAGAGTTCTGCGGCAGCAGGCACTATTCTGAGTTTGTGAGATTTGGAGGTTGGTTGATTGAACAACAGGTGCAAGAGATTGAAACTTATGTACGCTGGCTGTTGAAATCCAAAACCGACTTCAAAAAATGGAGCGATGTGCTGTTGTACAACAGTTTTTTGAGTGAGCTGCTTCATGAGGAAACACCTGAGATGGGCTTGCAGAGAAGCTTGCGCACTGTTCAAAAATGGACAGAAGAGCAAGACCAATCTTTGCAAGACTTCTGGAAAAAGGTGAGCCCAAATTTGGCCACTAGGTGGATCACACAGGGCAAAATCAGTCCCTGGATGCTATATAATTGCAACAGTGCAGTGGAATTCCTTGAACGATGCAATCCAGAGCAGCTGAATTTGATACAATCGGTTGCGCCAGTGAAAAAGTGGAAAGTGAGACTGCTGCGCCACAAACAACAGGCTGATTTGATCAAAAGTGTATTGACAGAAGCTGGAATGTAGGAAAAATAGATGAGTGAGAGTTTTGACAAAAGCATGTACGCATTTGGTGATGAAGCAGCCCCGGAGGCAGCCCCAAGTCTAGTGAGCAATCAGAGAGTGAGTTTGAGTGTGGCCGGCAACTTCCGCAAACTTGAAGTTGATGGAGAAACACTGTTGGTGGTTGATCCAAAAACTGTTCAATCCATTGAACAGAGATTGCGCACATCAGAACAGTTGATAACTGATTTGCACAACAAATTGGCACGCACTGATCAACAGATGAGACAACTTACCAAAAAAATAGATGTATTGTCAAGCACATTGAATAGAATGGTGATTGGTAATGAATAATTCCCAATTTTTGGGCGACATTGACATTGACACAGCTGATAGGAAAAAGCTGTTGGCTGTTGTGGCACATATTCCTGCAAGTTTGCGGAAACAGGAACGCTACAGTTTGCACAACTCGGGAGTGTATTTTCATCAAACCCCTGTTCACCCTTTTTTGGGCTGTTGCACACTGCCTTACGAAGAGGCAGAAAAACAAAACTGCTACAAAATAGACATACTCAACAACAGCATTTATGATGGTGTGCGAAATGAGGCTCATCTCACAGAGTTGATGAGTGCCCCTACAATGTGGGAGTTGCTCGAGCATGAGGAAGTGGTGACTCAGTTGGCGCACATCAACAACCATTTTGCTTTGGTGAAAAAGCTGAAACCAAGACGCACTGTGGAATTGGCTATGCTGTTGGCACTTATTCGCCCTGGCAAGCGGCATTTGGTGAACAAATGTCAATCCCAAGGTTGGCACAGTCTTGAACCAGAAATTTGGACACCAGATCCCAACCAAAACTACAGCTTCAAAAAATCTCATGCCATAAGTCTTGCGGTGGCAATCCAGGTTCAACTCAATCTTCTGGTTGAACTAATTGCAAATGGCAGCTATAGTGTCCCTGCATAAGGAGCGCGATACACATGAGCAAAAGTTTAGATTGGGCACACACCACCAACATGTTTGGACACACTTACCATCTCATGGTTGGCGAGGCCAAACTGTTGGTGCGAGAGAACCTTGAAAATGATTGGCTATCTCGTCAAAAGAACATCAAAAAGCACTTTTGGTTTCGGGCACCCAAGATTTCCCTTGCTGATCTTGGAACCACACTGAGCTTTCTGAGTGAGCTGGAAAACAGCTATCATTTGGAAGTGTTTGGTGAAAGTGAAGACAAACTCAGCGCCAGCCTAAAACTCAGTGACGAAACTGATGCTGCTACAGTGGCCTGGACACTCACCGGCACATGGATGAAGTGGAGCAAAGGTGACGAAAAGGATCTCAAGTCTCGTCGTCCCGCTCAAGTGAAGGTGGACAAGGATGGCAATGTGAAGGTGAAGGTGAAGGTGCAGGTTACCTCACTTGGGGACTAACACCACCTTGGAGGCTCTTGAACGAGCTTTGACTTACATGATCTTGTTTGAGGTTTGGGACAGCCAAACACGGGAAACTGTGAAAACCTGGCTCAACCTCCAGGGTATTGAATGCTTGTTACCTGATTTTACTGCCCCGGATCACAGTGTCACAATAGCCATCAAACTAGATGGCTGTGTGCACTATTTGATTATAGGTGATTAGCCAGTGCTCTTCACAAGCTGAACTGTACGCTTTTTGCCACGCTTGTTCAAGAGTGTGTCCAAACTGGGTACAGGGCCAGTCACAACAGTGACCTCTTTCCTAACAAACGTTTTGAGACAGGCTTTGAAAGGTTTGAACCTTTCTCGCAAAAACACGTTGATGGGAATCTGTCGATTACTCCCCCACCAATAAAGCTCTCCACACACTAGGATCTCTCTTTTTTGATCTGTGGTGAGTGTTTGGTCAATCACGTACATGTGAATCATAGTGGCATCGCTGTTTTGAACGATTCCCACATAGTCTTTGTTTAGATAGCGAATTTCTGTTAGAAACGGCCATCTCTCTTGGGTGGTTTGTTTTTCCATCAGGACTTATTTACGTGTGTCTTAAATAGCTGAGAAAAGTTTTGATGATGAGTCCAGATGAGCCTGATATATCTCTACAGTTATAGATTGCCCGTTCAGCTGAGCATGACTGATCATCGTGCACCCAATTACAATCGGCCCATGATCAATTACAACACAAAAGTTTACAAAAACAACTACAACATTATTGACTTTGTGATTCGCAACAATGACAGGAGACCTGTGAGATTGGTTGACTGTCAGCTGAGTATGCTGATTGAGCATGCCGCAACAAAGAACATTGTTTTGGAAAAAGCCTGCGTCATAACGGATGAGGTTAAGGGTCGTGCTCAAGTTGTGCTCACAGCTGACGACACAACAAACTGGAGTCTTGGTGGTTACAACTATATGGTGAAAATCACCAGACCATATCAAAGCCAAGAATTTCTCTACACAGACATCAACAATCAAGCCATTGGTAATTTTGAACTGTTTGAGAGCGTAGGTGGAACATTTATCCCAGCTGAGACGATTTTGGGCACACACTTAACTCCGGTAACAGTGGATTGGGACGAGGTCAAAGAACAATTGGTGAGTGGCGCAATTCCGGCTGTGAGCTCAGTTGGAAACAATACTGGGTTGTTTACGATTGCATTTTATCAAACAAATTGGATGGGCAAATTTCGAGTGCAAGCCAGTCTTGAAAATCTCAGTCCTACAGAACGCAGCTGGTTTACTATGGATCTGCAACCAGGAGTGTTAGAAGACACTTTTGATGGCACAAGCTCAGCGTTGAAAAGCTACAGCTTTACTTTGAATTGCAGATGGATTCGCTTTGTATGCATTCCTGATCTCATCAATCGCGGTACAATAGACAAAATAGTCTACAAAATAAGCTAAAAGCTGACTATACTAAGTGCATGAGTTTGATACACACTCTAATCATGCAACACCTGCCTGTTCAGAGACGGGTCACACCCAAGGGCTGGATATTGCACAATGCTGTTTGTTGCAGTCATCGAGGTCACAAAGCTGACACTCGGATGCGTGGTAACATCAGAGTGTCAGAAGATGGTCAAATTGGAGCAAACTGTTTCAATTGTGGGTTCAAAACAAGATTTGATGGCGCTCATTTAACAACTGGATTTGAACAGTATCTTGATTGGCTTGGAGTACCAAAAAGCGGTATTCAAAGTTTGAAGATGGAACTGTTGCAAAAGCAACTTGATGGCACCACACAAAGCATTGCTCAACCTCGGGGTATATACCAAAAATTTCCCAGTGTTGAACTGCCAGAAAATGCTAGACCAATTGAAAGTTATCTAAGTGAGTCAACTTTTGATCCAGATTTTTTGAAAGTTGTAGAGTATTTGGAATCACGAGGCGAAGACATAGCCGGAGGATACGATTACTATTGGAGTCCCAGCCTAAAGCATCAGTTGAACAATAGAGTAGTGATTCCATTTTATTCTCATAACCAAATTGTGGGTTGGACAGCTAGATATGCTGGCTCACCTCCCCAGGGCATACCACGTTACTTCAACAGCAGTATTCCAGATGGATATTTGTTCAACAATGATGTGTTGGACATTCCCGGGCGCAAGTTTTCAATTTTGGTAGAGGGCAGTTTTGATGCCATTGCTGTGCAAGGTGTGGGTGCATTGGGCAGTACTTTGAGTGAACAGCAAATCTTTCAACTGGCTAGCAGAGATCAAGAGATCATAGTGCTGCCAGATAGGCAACGAAAGAATCAGGACTTGATTGATGCTGCATTGATGTTTGGCTGGAGTGTGAGTTTCCCTGAATGGGAAGATGATGTGAAAGATGCGGCAGAGGCTTGCAAACGTTATGGTCAGCTCTACACCATTACTAGTGTGATTCAAAGCCGCACAAAAAACGATGTCGAGATTGGCATCAAAAGACAATTGTTTAGGGGATAGCCTTGGCTGAAACAAAAGACTACAACGAAGACGTGCAGAAAATGCTTGTGAGCGTGCTGTTGAGTGATGAAGAAATTTATGCACGCTGCCAAAACATTTTGCAGCCCAAATATTTTGTGAACAAACTGAGGCCTGTGATGCGCTTTGTGATTGATTTTGCCAATCAATACAGAGCATTACCCAAGCCAGCACAGTTGTCAGCACAGTTTGGTATTGATTTTGAAAAAATTGATGGCATCAACCCCCAACTGCAACAGGCGTTTTTGGATCAAATTGAAGAGTTTTGCAAGAACAGAGCCATTGCTGATGCAGTGTTGAGCGCACCAGAGCTGATTCAAAAAGGCAACTATGGTGAAGTTGAAAAGAGAGTAAGAGAAGCCATACTTGTGGGCTTGTCAAGTGATGTGGGCACCAACTACTTTCTCAATCCCAGAGAGAGGTTGATGCGTATCAAAAACAGCAATGGACAGGTATCCACTGGTTGGAAAACAGTGGACCAAAAGCTGTATGGTGGGGTGAACAGAAAAGAGATTACAATTTGGTGCGCTGGCTCAGGTGGTGGTAAATCGCTAACACTTCAAAACATGGCAGTGAACATGGTGAAGATGGGTTTGAACGTCATCTACATCAGCCTTGAGCTTTCAGAAGAGATGATCTCCATGAGGTTGGACTCAATGGTGGCTCACATTCCCACAACAGAAATCTTCAAGAGAATTGATGAGGTAGAGATCAAAGTTGCACAGGCAGGCAAGCGTGCGGGCACACTGTACGTGAAACAGCTTCCACAAGGCACAACCACTAACGATCTCAGAGCATTTTTGAAGAACTATGAGATTGAAACTGGACAAAAATGCGATGCACTTATGGTTGACTATTTGGATCTCATGTTTCCCAACAACAAGAGAATTGATGTTAGTAATCTCTTCATCAAGGACAAGTTTGTGACTGAAGAACTCAGAGGCTTGGCTATGGAGAGAAACATCATCATGCAAACAGCCAGTCAGCTGGGACGCAGTTCTGTAAATGAAATGGAACATGATCACAGTCACATTGCTGGCGGTATCTCAAAGATTCAAACAGCAGACAACGTTGTAAGTATTTTGGCTACCCCAGCAATGAGAGAGCGCGGACAGTATCAATATCAGTTTTTGAAAACCAGAAGCAGTTCAGGTGTAGGCAGCAAAGTCATCATGGGCTATGATGTTGAAACGCTGAGAATTTATGATCTTGAAGAATCTGATAGTGAAGTCCCAGTAAAAACAGCAGCAGACATGATGGCTGATCTACGACGGAAAAACAGCGGACCAACAGGGCCAATATCTGCTCCACCACCAAAGCCAGTTGTTGGTGCTGACCCACAGAGCAGCGTAGCCAAACTCAAGGAATTGACAGCGTTGATCAAACGCTGATTATTCTGTTTTGGCTGCTATTCTCTTCAACAGTTGCATGGCTTTTTGAGTGTCATCTGATGTGGCCAAAATCAGTTTCATAAATGCAATGCTGAGTTCAGTCATCTCTTGGCGTGTGAGTTTGTCTTCACGCCCTTGACGAACTTTGGTCATTGCTCGTGTGAAGAGATTCACATCTTCTAGCCCAATAATATCAGCCAGTTGTTTGGGCAACAAACTGCCTTTGGTTGGCTCCATAGGTATGGTTTCTTTGCTACCAGAGACCTTGGCTGATCCTGGATTGCTGTCCAGTTCATCCAGCCGTCGTGCCAAGCTGCGCATTTGTTCAGTTAAAATTTCTGTCATCTCAGTCACCAAAAACAGTTTTGAAAATTATTTATGGTCAGGCTATAAATATCAAAAAATTGGGTTGACCAGAGTTGAAGAAACAAAAATCCATTATCGAAGAACTTGATACACTTGTTCCAGTGAAAAACAAGCACTCGGTTATTGAAAGCCGTGCTGCACATGTTATCACCAGTGCCATAAACTTGATTGAACTGATTCATGCAAATTATGATCCAGTTGTGGCAGAAGACCTAACCAAACGGTTGGCCAAAAGTATCATGCTCAAAGAGTCAACCAAATTCATGAGAAAGCTCACGCAGTTGAAAAAGGGAACGCAACCATGACTAATGCCAATTCTCAGGAAATGAGAAAATTTGTAACTCTATTAGAGTCATCTGATGCTGAGGTGCAATTAGATGAAGGATTTTTAGATAACCTTGTCACGGCTGCCAAAAGCTTGTTCAGTATGGGAAGTCTCGGCCGATATGAGATGTTGACATTGTTCAACCCTTACGAAAAGCAATTTCGAAGAGCGATGGGACAAAAGAATCAGGATTATGCTACAGTTAACTATCGCACACTGATGAATTTCCTCATTAGCCGAGCCCCATTGTCTTTGAAATTTCCAAAAAACCTACGTCCCACAAGTTTGACTCGTCAAGATGTAATGGGAATATTGTCTCAAAGAAAATTGAGGGATATGACCGCAAATCAAATTCGCGATGCATTTCCTGATAATGTTCCCCCTGATTTCCTGCCTACCCCACAAACAATTATGTCTAAACTAGAGGACCCTATCTCGGGCGAGGAAACAGCTGAAAACCAACGCCCATTTGTTGGTAAGGCTGTAGTAAATGCCTATCTCATGGCCGCCGTAATGAAGTTATTGGAAAAATCGCAAGGTGGCGAAGAGTTCGCTGGTGAAGAGCCAGCACAAGCAGCGCCAGCTGGACGAACAACCGCTGCTCCTGCTCCTGCTGTTCAAGCCGCAGCTGGTACAGGTGCCGATATGTCACAATTCGTAAAGGACTTGACATCAACACTGAGAGCAAGTGGGGCTGATGATAGTGTAATCGACGTGATAAATCAATTTGCTATTCGCCGGAACATACGATAAGAGATGGAGCTGTCAGAGTCAAAACTTCTGCCAAGCTTGTCAGCTATAGGACGATACTCTGGTAAGGATTTAGCAGAGCTGTGTTTCCTGTACCTAATTGCGTTGCATGTGTTGCGGTGCAATCGCGGACATGTAGACTTTGCAAAAAACTATGCACTGCACACCTACAATCCTCCTTACGTGTGGAGTAAGGGCACAAGTACAGATTTACATCAGTTTGTGAGCATCCTAGTGGATCACACACACAGTTTACAATCTCGTGCCAAACTCAAAAAAAGCTCGCAACAGATTTTTGATAGTCTCCATTTGAGCGAAACAGACATAAAAAAGTTTTTGTCCAATGTCAAGTCAAGCTACTATGACGAAAACATGGCAGGACAATTGCTTTTGAAGTTTGAGCAACAACTGAATATTTCTGTCAGCAATTATCGAAGTGTGCGAAGAATCTCTAGTGATTGGAACAAATCACATGTTGATGACGAGGCACGTAGTTTAGCAATAACACGATTGCTACAAGCCTTATCCAATAAGGCACCCAATGGTGACATAGTACAGGCACTGAAACGACTTGCAGAAGAGCAAAATCTACTGTTACAAAATGTTTGTGATCCAGAAACTGGAAAAAACTGCGAATCACCAAAACAAAAAATGGGATTGCTGAAACAGCTCGCTGTCCTAACTGGAATTGGCATAACTGGATTCCTGGTGGGCAAAGCCCTTGCAAAGAGTATGAACGAATGAAAATATCAGAACTGCTCGGCAAGTCATTGAATGAAATGGCCACAGGTGGCGGCACAGCCAGTGGGGCAGTCGCCTCAGTGGCAAATCCTTTTGGCATAGTAATGCGTCAGCCCAGTTTGTTTGGATATGTGCCAAACAAGCCCAAAAAGCGCCGTAAAAACAAAAAAGCATAAATACCTTTGCAATAATGCACTCTTAAGGAGACAAAACTATGGCCTATGGTCAAACCAATGTACATGGTGGTTCTCGCGGCGGCGAGTTCCTTACCGGTAACCTAAACTTCTTCCAATTGGTAACTGTGGTACCTAGCTACCCCACCAATGTCACAACTCCTCTTGCTCAAGCTCTTAAGGCTCGCAATTGGACCTCATTGGCTGTTACTCGCACAATCACCATTGTTGATGGTAACGGCGCCAGCCAAACCTACAACAGCGATGCCGGCTACGAGGATGCCTACAACAAGCAAGCCAACCTCACACAACTGTTGAATGTGTTTGCAACAGGTGCCAACCCTGTTATCGTTGCTGTGAGCACTGCTGCTATTGCTGATGGTAGTGGCGCTACAGTACTGTCTGGTGGCGTGAACGCTGTGGACTTTGGCAGCACCTACAATGGTGCCCAAGATGGTTACTTCATCAACATTGCTACAGAACGCAACCCAGCTTGGTTGATGGACACAAGCACTGTTGAAAGCAACACCAACGGTTACCAACTGTTGAACGCTCTCAATGGCGTACCTGTGCTTGACACTGCCGCTGTCAGCGTCGCTGGTGGCACATTTGTTGTCGGCTCTGGCAGCAACGATCGCAACATCATCGGCAAGGTGCGCGAAGAACTCTAATATTTTAGAGTCTACTGACTGGTTACAAAAGGCGCAGAGATGCGCCTTTTGTCGCATCAGGGGTGTCAACAAGTAAATAATGCCTAAACTGGTGCAAGCGATTACTATGAACACAAAACAATTGTTCTCCAAGGGAGAACCAACAAAAACTGTATTTCAAAGAAAAAACGGCGTGCTCAGAGCATTGCAGGTTAAGATCAAAAACAATGATCCTCATGCTAATACACAAAAGCCCATGTTTCCTATAGCCAGAGATCGTGATGAACCCAATAAATGAAGCAACTCAAGCGGAGATTGTTTCTCAGCTTGCTGACAACAGCCAATTCAGTCCCAAAGAGATACGCAATAGATTGCAAGCCTTGTCGGCTAGTGAGCTGATCAATGTCACAGCGGCCGCAGGCAAGGGCAAGTTTTCGGCTGCGTTGGCTATTTTGTCCCAAACTGGGCCAAGCGATAAGACGCCTAGCCTGGAGGCTGTGCGACAAAAGTTGCACAAGCTTGAGCGGAATAAAAATCTTGGGGCAAGTTCAAAACTCAAAAACATGTTCTCCTTGATAGCTGGGTTGTCTTCAAAGGATTGGCTGGTTATTTGGCCAACACTGAAACCAGAAACAGTCAAAAGTCTCTACGCATCGGCCACTGGTAAAAAGTCTGCCGAGGCCGGAAAAATACAAGCAACAGCAATTTTGCAACATGCCAAGGATACACTCATGGAAAAAGTAATTTATCAAAATCAAATTGTTGAGGTTAAAATTGCGCACGGACCAGATAACACCGTTGGCATCATACTTGACGAGAAGCTGACAATGGTGCCCGCGTCAGAATGCAGTGCACTAAATGAGCATGTGCTGGGTATGACTCACATGCCAAGTTTGGCCCGTATGTTGGCGTTAGCTGGGGTAGACACACTTCCTACCACAACAGAAACTGTGCGAGAAGACAAACTGCCTATGGGGCTCCGGGTCGTCGTTGAATTTGATCCAGACCAGCCTATGGACAAGACTAGAGTAAAACTACTCAATGTTGATGCAACTACCACGCTTGAAGGACTGCGACTGCGTATCAAACGGCTCTTCAAAGATCTCAGTGCCGATTTGGCAAGCGAAAGTCCTGATTATAATTTTGCAGTGAGCAACGCTCAAAGACTGAGCAACAGTTTAGAAACCATGCAAGCAGCATTGCAAGACCTCCAAGTGATTCGCCAACGCGGCGGAAAAAGAGTTGCCAATATACCACAGGTGCTAGAAGATGAAGATTATTGATCTCACATCAGGAATTCGCACTGCCATAAGCAACGAGGAAAATCTGCTGTTGGAGAAATTCAAAAACTCTCAAGGTTCATTGTTTCGGAGTGAACTGGATGAACGCGAACAAATGTTGGCTGTTGAATTGGTAAAAAAAGGCGTGTTGACACGCACTAAACTTCAAGGTAAAATCAACTACAATCTGCCAAATACTGAAAACATCTGGAGAATTTAGCATGAGTGTAACCCCGGAAGAGCGTGAGGCAATGTCTCGCCTGTTGTCTATTGTAAATGGTGAAAAACCGTCAGCATCAGCCTCTAAACCCCATGCGGCACTCATGGAGACTGAACTTGCCGGTGCCGGACAGGTCACATCAGCTGATGTGAAAGCCATGAGCGAGGTACTCCAAAGGCTCAATAAAGCCATCGGTGACGTAAGCAACGAGATGCTGACAGAAAGCATGCACAATCAAGAAGTGGCTGAGGCACTGGTTACCACCTCCAGTGAAGGGAGTGTCAAAATCGGACGGTATGAGATCCGAGTGAATCTTGATGAGTCTCGACTGGTAAACAAGCAAAATTACAGCGTAGTGAACAAGCTCACCGGAGAAACACTGGCTAATGAGCTAGGCCTCTACGAGGCAGCACATGGGCTGGTGAAACTGTTGAACTCCGGACAATACATCAACAGCCCAATCATTAGAGATCTTCTAGAGGCTGAGGCAGCATATACAAGTCACAAAATGGATGCGCTGCGTTTCAAACGCAGAAGCAAAAAGAGTCTTCAAGAAGGGAATCAAGTCACCCACGAGCTATACGAAACACGTAGAGTTGATGCTATGGACAAAGCCATGCAGAACAAGGCTCGCGTGAAAAAGATCTACGCAAGCATTTGATGATTTCCTTAACACCCGCAGCCCAACAAAAGTTGAGAGATTTGTTGTCTCCCAACACCTGGTTCAGAGTCACGGTATCCTCAGGCGGATGTAGTGGATTCACGCACTCATTTTCCATAGCCTCGGAATTAGGGGTGGAAGACATCGTGTTTGATGGACTAGTGGTTTGTGATGCGGAAAGTCTCGATCTGTTGGGCGACGTGTCTCTGAATTACATTACAAATGTAGTTGAAAGCAAGTTTGAATTACTGATTCCCTCAGCTACCTCAACTTGTGGCTGCGGGAAAAGCTTCAATATCTAATTAGTCTGGTATAAATAATCTAAACATTGAAAGTTTAGATTATGTTTGTAAACCAACTTGATGTTTCAGGTAAGCTGCGTTTGAATCAAATTCTGCACACTCTTAAGCATGTGCATGACTTTGAATTTTCCAATATGGATGTGCCCTCCCTAAACGAGACACAGGCGCAATATGAGAAACTAAAAAGTCAAATTGTTGAAAACAGTGGTTTCAACAGTTACTACAACGATCCCACTTACACAAAGGCAGCTTTGATAACAGAAGCTGTGCGCATGTTGCTGGAAATCGCACCCAAAAGAAAGAAAAAGAAAACTGTTGAGTCAACAGAAAGTTTCGAGGAAACACCTATGATTTCAGAAAAGAAGGCCACCAAAGATTGGGATGGCGATGGCAAGATTGAAAGCGAAAAAGACGAAGTATGGGGCAGCAGACTGCGTGCCGCCGACAAGAAAAAGAAAAGCAAGCTGAAGGAAGATCAAAATCTGCAACAGGCAGAGACACTTTTGGCTGCCAAAGACATCTCTGACAAATTGCAAGACATGGCTGAAGATGCTGCCAAAATGACAGTAGATAGTCTAATGCCACTTGTTGACACAATGAAGGAACAATTTGGTCAAGATCAAGCCAATGCCTTCAATGAGGTTGTGAAGCAAAATCTACAAACTGTGCTTGACTCAATCATCAAAGCCAAAGATGAAACTGACAATGCTATCCTAGCCATTCAGGGCGGACAAACTCCGTCCGCCGCTACCGACATAAGCCAACCACTGCCTGGTGCCGAGCCAGGAATGGAACCCGGAATGGACACTGGCGCAGAAACTCCAGAACCCGACTTTTCTGCTACTGGAGCCTCAAGCGGTCCGGTTGAAGAACCATTAGGCCGAGCCAGCAAGAGAGATTTGTCCGAAGCGGGTAAAACATGCATGGAATGTGGCGTAGGAGTTTACGAATCACAAAAAGGTCAAATGATGTGCAACGAGTGCGGCAGCACATGGGTCAGCGAGGCTTGGGACACCAAGATGAAGACTGCCAAAAAAGACATTGGCAAGTGGGAAGGCTGGACCATCTCTGAACTTAAGGCGCGCAAAAAGAAGCTTATGGACAAAGAAGAGCGAAGTGAGAAAGAGCAAAAAGAGGTGCGACAAATCAACTTTGCATTGAGAGCAAAACAAAAGGATCATTGGGGCAAGATCAAAGAAGCTGAGGAATCATCAGTAGGCCAGCTCGCTACAATGGCACTTACTGGTAAAGATGGCAAGGGCAAACCACTCACATCGCAACAAAAGATGGCTGCCAAAAAAGCTGCTGACGAACTCGCCAAAGCCAAGATTGAAGAAAAGCTCACAAAAAGCATGACCAGTGCCGAAATCATCAGTGATTTTGTTCACAGCAAAGATCCCAAATTCAAAGGCAAAAGCAAAGCTGAACGCACAAAAATGGCCTTAGGAGCCTATTATGGAATGCATCCAGAAAAATCAAAAAAGGAAGAGTCTCAAATAGCCAAAGCCAACCAATTGCTTGAGGCATTAGGTACACATTTAACTCAGCTGCAAGAGGCATTTAACACTCACAAAAATACATTTGCCGCACAACTTTCTGAGGGTACACAAATTGATCCTCTAGGGTTGGGATATGGACTCGAGGGCGATGCACTGAAAGTTAAGATCCGAGAAGTAAAAAGCAAGATACGTGAAACACAACTAGTCAAATCCAAAATACAAAATCATATTCAGGAACAAAAAAACCAAAGCGAATCTGCCAAAAGAGAAATTCAACAATTGAGTGAAAAGCTTGGTTCCAACCCTTATGGTGTTGCTGGTATAGATCAAAACGGACGCAAAACCAGCCGATTTTTTGAATCCGCAGAGGCACGCACCATGTGGCTTGAGTTCCATAAGGATACACTACGGGAAACACAACTAATAGACCCCAGTAATATCGAAAAAGCCCGACAGTATTTGAGCAAAAAAATACGCTAACAAAACAAGCAGAGAAAGGGGGTTCCAAAACTCCCTTTTTTTGTGACCAAAGCTTTGGCTTAAATAGTGCATCATGAGAGCACACGAATTTTTACGCGAAAGCACTGGCGAGGACGCTATTAGAGACGAGTTAACTACACTTTTAACTACTCTGCACGGTAGTCAAATCCCCTCTGTTTCTCTACAACAATTGAAAAAAAGCCTGCAAGATGCGGGCTACTATGTGACCAGAAAATGGATTCAAGACAACGCCCAAAAATTGGGTATTGTGAAATCTGTAGATGAAGAGACAGCAACGCTGGACATTGAAACAGATGAGCCAGAGCCCACAGCACCAGAGACCAAAAGTGATGAAGAGCGGGTGAGTCAGATGGCGAAAAAAGCACTGAGCCGGAGAAAATAAGATGGTAACAACAAGTTGGTTTATCACAGCCACTGAGGCTCGCAACAATATTGTAAAAGACATTGCTGTTCACAGCGAAATAACAGGCATTGAGCGCGAGATACTTTTTGCTGTTCAGCGAGGAGACTACGAAGTAAATGTAGTTGACAACACGCTAATGACAGAGAGCAGTCCGGATCCTGTATTACCATTTACAGTCAATCCTGTAAATGACACACTCACAGTTACAGGCCACAACTTTCGCACTGGCGACAGTGTTTTGCTGAGTAGCACAGGCGAGCTTCCGCCACCACTTATTGCCACAACCTATTATTATGTCATCTACATTGACTCAAACACCATCAAATTGGCCACAACACGGGCCAACAGCATATCTGGACAACCAGTTTCAATTGATTTTGCTCAAGGAGTGACCACAGTCTCGCTTGATAATCCCGGTGCAGGATATTTGGCAGCGCCGCGTGTGAGTTTCACAGGTGGGTTGCCCAGTGTCGACGCAGTTGCATCAGCTGTGCTCCAACGGTTTGGTCCTGTGTCGAGTGTTAGTTTGCTCACACATGGAGCAGGATATACAGATATCCCCAGTGCCACCATAGTTGCCACAGGCTCGGGAGGGGCGCTAGGCCCTTGCACATTCAAAGTTGTGAGCGTGAGTGTTCTGACTGGTGGGAACAACTACAATGCCAACGACCTTGTCACCGTTGTAGGCGGCGCTGGCACAAGTTTTGTTGCACGGGTTTTGACTGTTGATGGCGGCGTAGTCACTTCAGTAAGCATCTTACAAGCGGGCAATTACAGCACACTACCTACATTATCTGGGGCACTAACAAACACAAGCGGCAGTGGTTCGGGTTGCACATTTGTTTTGGTTATGGGAATCAGCAACATTGCCATAACCTCAAGCGGTATCGAGTATGTGAGCAGTCCACTGGTAAGCATCGTTGGTGGCGGAGGCAGCTCTGCAAAGGCTATAACAAATGTGTCAGGGGGCGGAATTGCCTCTGTTGTGGTGACAGACCCTGGCTCTGGTTACACAGGTCAGCCCAGCGTTTCAGTCACATCGGGTTCTGGTGCCACTGTGAATGTTAGGCTTGTGCCTACCACTGTCAGCACTGTGCAACTGG